>VTLG01008766.1_pt1 | contig 40635 bp, 62 predicted proteins | sample 4694571 | NCBI WGS metagenome assembly VTLG01 (sample SAMN12604809, study PRJNA352737) | marine metagenome | biome: ENVO:00000447; feature: ENVO:00000209|ENVO:00000569|ENVO:01000036; material: ENVO:00002151; isolation source: viral sequences binned using virsorter ...
GTGGCCCAGTAATACCAAGTCCAGAAGATCCAATTAATCCTTTCGCACCTAAACCAACAGGACCAGTTTTACCTGACAAAATGATGGCAGCTAAAGGCGGAAGAATTGGATACAGAATGGGAATGGGTCCAGCAGGATTACCAGGAATACCGAGACAAGCTCCTGATGGAATGGAATATGATATGAGAATGAACGGTGGTTTTCAAGGACTAGGAGCTAAAGAAGGTAAAGACGATGTACCTGCTATGTTAGCTAAAAACGAATTTGTCTTCACTGCTGATGCTGTAAGAGGCGCAGGTGGCGGAGATATTGAATTAGGAGCACAAAGGATGTATGATACAATGAAAAATTTAGAAAAGAGAGTAGTATAATGGCTATAACAGAATCAAGAGTATTACCACCAGAATATATTGAAGCGTTAGGTAAAACATATGCAGCAGATCTTACAAGACAAGCTGGTATACCATCTATTACTACAGCAACAGCACAACAACCTGGTGAAACAGCAGAACAATTTGCACAAAGACAAGCACAAGCACAACAGTTTGGTATTACTAAAGCTGGTATGGCTGATCTTGCACCGCAAGTTGCAGCACAAGATGCTTATCAAACAGCAGCTTATGCACAAGCAGTAGACCCAACAACAGGATTAGGTGCTTATCAACCTTATTTAACAGACGCTAAAACTGCAGCAGATGCAGCGACAGCACTTACTGGAACAGGTGCAGGAACCGGAGCAGGATCAATTGAGTCTTATATGTCTCCTTACCAACAACAAGTAATTGATGCAACTATGGCAGATTATGATGCACAAGCAGCTAAATCTAGATTAGGTTTAGGTGCACAAGCAGTAGCAGGTGGAGCATTTGGCGCAGGTCGTCACGGAATTGCAGAAGCAGAATTTGATGCATTAAGTAACAGAGGAAGAACTGCTCAACTAGCTAATTTAAGATCAACAGGTTTCCAACAAGCTGCACAAAGAAGACAACAAGATTTACAAAATCAAATGGGATTAGTTAATATGCAAACAGGTTTAGGTGCACAAGCGCAAGACTTTGGTAGAGCACAGATTGCAGGTCTAGGTACATTGGGTGCTACACAACAAGCACAAAACCAAGCAGTCCTTGATGCACAAAGACAGTTTGCAACAATGGCAGTTCAAGAACCAGTTAATAGAATGAATTTACTAGGAACAGGTGTAATGGGATTAATGGGTGGTATGTCTCCTTATTCAACTAGAATTGGAGAAGCACCAGCTACACCTCAAAGCAGCCCACTAGCTACAGCACTAGGTGTTGGATTAACAGGAGCTGATATCTATAGTAGATTATTTGCAAGGAAAGCATAATGTCAAGAATATTAAAGAGACCAATGTTTAGAACGGGTGGTTCCCCTAACGAAGGAATCATGCATAGATTAGTTGATCGTAAAGGTTATAAATATGGAAGCATAGATGAAGAAAGATTAGGAACAGATGTATCTGCTATTAAAGCAGCTATGGATAAGTATGCACCACTTCCTGAGTCTAGATTTCCTTTAGGCCAAATAGGTTTAAACTTAGTATCAGGTGAGTTTGCAGGCGATGGTCTATTAGCAAACATTGCTGGATCAGCAAGAGATCCTTATGCTTCTTTTGTAAAAGCAGATGAAGCAAGAAATTTAGCTGAGTCTCAAAGAACAAGTAGTGCTATATCTTCAGCTATTGGACAACAGTTTGCAGAAAGAACTGCAAGAGCAAAAGCAGCTGGTTCTGGTATGCAAAAAGATTATTCTCCTCAAAGAAATTATCGTGATTTCTTTTTAGAATTTTCTAAACCACCTAAAGATCGTTACAGCAAAACTATACAAAACATGTATCCACATGCTTTAGCTGAATATGCAAGTTATATCCAAGATAATGCTTTTAAAACTGAAGAAGGTTCAAGATTTATGCAACAAGTAGATGGTATTATACCTAGTGTTGTAAAAAGTGGACAAGCTCAATGGCAATATGAAAAAATGGACCCAGGCGCATTTTATTTTCACCCACAGTACAAAGCTTTTGTTCAAAGAGAACCTGCAACAGAAAATAAACCTGAACAACTTGTAGTATACGATCCATATACTTTTAAAGAGACTAGACGAGTAAATTTAGGATAGGAGGCTAAATGGCTATTTATAAAGATCCATTGGCTCCTTCTTCTAAGGTTTCTATTTCAAAAGATCCTCTTAAATCTGACGCAGAAGACGAACACGAAGTATCACAATTTGAAGCTGCCTTAAATGGTATTGCTTCTGGTATATTAAAAATACCTGAAGGATTCGTATCACTAGGTGCAGAGATTATGGATGCTACTGGCATGACAACTAATGCTGCAGCAAAAGTAGAACAAGTATTTGATAAAATAAATCCATTTGAAGAAATAGCCGAGCAGCGAGCAGCGGGTAAAATATTAGAAGCACTAGTATCTATTGGTGTACCTGCAGGAGCAGGTGCAAAGATTGCAAGTAAACTTGCAACTAAAGCATTGCAAGCTAGAAAAGCTGGTACTTATGTAAACTTAAAAGGAAAGAATGTTAGAAAGGGAATGGAAAAAGTTTATAAATTAAATGACAAAGCAAGAGTACAACGTTTTGGTGCAGCAGTATTAGGTGGAGCAGCTGGAGAAACGCTTGTTGCTGACGTAGAAAACATAGGAACTATTGGTGATGCACTTGAATTTGGACCAACTAGATTAGAAGTAGATGCAGAAGTAGATTACGAAGGAGGAGTAGCTGAAGATTCACAAAAAGATGCAGTAAGAAAACTAGGTAACCGTCTTAAGTTTGGTGCCGACTCTATATTATATTTTCCTTTTATTTATGGTGGAGCAAAAGCAATAGGTAAAGTAGCAACCTACGGTAAAAGTCTTGCATTAAGTTCTTCTAAAATAAATAAAAGTATAGATAAAGTAGCCTCTGCCGTGAGACCTACTTCAGATAAACCAACAGCAATGTTTCTAGGTAAAATGAGAGAAACTTCTGGTAAAGCAGCTGATACAAACTTTGCAATGGAACAAGTTAAAAGAATAGATAAAGAAGTTAGTAAAATGTTTCCATCCGTTAAAAGTTTCTTTAATGGAAGTAAAGAATTAAATGCAGCTAAGAAAGAAGCTTTCTATAAAGATTTAAAAGAACTTATGTTTGAAGGTAAACTAACAGACAAAGTTGGTAATTCTGCAATATATAAAAAAATAAAAAAACAAATGGTTGATGCAGGGTTGAACGATAAGTCTCAAAATATAATTTTAGATGGTGTATATAATACTAGAAAAAAATTTGCTAATCTTTTAGAAACAATTCAAGAAGGAAGCACAGCTAAAGCAGTGCTTCCAAAAGAAATGCAAAACACTGCAGGTCTTATGGGTGATAGAATGAAACTTATGATAGGTAGTACTTATAAAATTTTTCAAAACCCCGTAGTTGATAACTTATCTTCATTTAAGCCTGCAAAAGAAAGCATTGACAAAGTAAAAGAAATATTAAGACGTCATGCTTTAAAAAATGGTAGAGAATTAACTGAAGATCAATTGGATTATAGAATAAATGAAATATTAACTAACGTTACAAAATTTACTAAAGGTACACAACTACCTTCATTTAAAATGACTGATGTTACTTTAGGTGCAAAAACCCCTGATGTTAGAAGAAACTTTCAAAGAATACTTACCAAAGAAACAGGTAAGGGAAAAGCAAAACAAGTTACTACTCAAGTTATAGGCCCAGGAAGTAAAGCTTTTAGAGAATTATTTGGAGAAGTAGACGATGCAAGACAATCTATATTTAATGGAGTTGGATTATTATCTACCATTGCTAGAAGAAGTGAACTTATAGACGATCTTTTAAAAACAAATGATGATGCAATTGCAAACAAAACAACACAATTATTTTACACAGATAAAAACGAAGCTATTAAACAATTAGGAGCTGGTGGTTTAAATACCATTGTAGCTTTAGATGAATATTTAAAACCCATGTTTAAAGATGGTGTTTTATTAAATCGTTTAAAAGGTATGTTTACAACTAAAGAAACAGCAGAAGCTTTTGATCCAGTAAATAGAATAAGTGACTTATTTGTAGGAGAAAAAGCAACTGGTTTTGGTAAAGGAATGTCCACAGCTTATAAAAATTTATTTTTAGCACCTAAAGCTGGAGCACAAGTTGCAAAAACAGTATTATCCCCAACAACTCACATGAGAAACTTTTTAAGTGCAACAGGGTTTTCCTTAGCTAATGGAACTTTATTTACTAACCCTAAATTATTTGCTGAAGCAGCAGCTACAGCAGCTAGAACCGTGCAGCTAGGACTTCGTTCTCCTAAAGCAATGGAAGAATATCGAGAAATGTTAGAGCTAGGTGTAGTTAATTCTAACGTTAAGATGGGTGACTATATGAGTTTGTTAAAAGATATAGGTGCAGCTAGAGATGGATCTAATTTTGCTGCAAGTATGTGGCAAAATATGCTTAGAAAAATGGCAAGAATAACAGAACCTGCTCAACAATTATATACTCTAGAAGATGACGTATTTAAAATTTTTAACTTTAAAGTTGAAAAAGCAAGATTAGGTAATGCTTATGCAAAAGCGGGTATTAAAAAAACAGAACAAGAATTAAAAGAAGAAGCAGCAGATATTGTAAGAAACACTGTACCAAACTACGCTTATGTTTCTGATGTCGTTAAAGGTCTTCGTTCTACTCCTTGGTCTAACTTTGCATCCTTCCCAAGTGCCATTATGAATAGTGGCGTTGGTATAGGTAAAAGAATATTTAAAGAAATGAGACACTCTAAGCCTACTAGAGGTGGAAACATGACACCAATGGTTTATGAAATAGGTAAAGGTATGGTTAAAAATGATAATCCTCTTTATGGAATTGGTTTTAAAAGATTACTTGGTTCTGCAACTGCTTTTGGAACTTTAGGAATGGGAATAGGAGCCGGTTACAAAGCTATATTTGGTACAACAGACGATCAAGAAAGAGCATTGGAAAGATGGGTAGCTCCTTATGAAGTTGGAGATAAGAAATTTATTATAAAAGACGTAGATGATGAAGGAAATACTGTATACTATTATACAAACTGGAGTAATAACAATGCTTATGATTATTTAGAGTCTCCTTTTAGAAGACTTTTAAGAAGTGTTCAACAAGGTATAGAAAATGAAGAACAATTATCTAGGGGTTTTGTTAAAGGTATATCAGATGCATTTGAAAATTTTAGAGAACCATTTACTTCAGAATCAATTGCACCAGAAGCAATAATTGATCTTATAGTAAGAGGTGGTGTAACTGATACAGGTAGAAAACTATGGACTGATCAAACTCCTTGGCATGATCAAACAAGAATTGCTATGGAACATGTATTAAACACGCAGATACCTTTTTCTAAATCACAATTATCAAGAATTTATTATGCAGCAAAAGGTATACCAGATCCAAGAGGTGAACTATATGATTTAGAAAAAGAATTGCCAGGTTTAATGGGCTGGAGACAAATTAAAATTGATCCAGTTAAGGGATTAGGTTTTAAAATTACTAATTATGCTACTGAAAAAAGAAATGCTACTAGAGAATTTACTGGTGGTGATTCTAGACTTTTAGCTGGTGGAATACATAGTCCAGAAGAAATAGCTAGACAATTTTTTATAGCTAATAGATCTTTATTTGAATCACAAAAAAATATGCATTTAGATTTAGAAGCAGCTAAAGAATTTGAAGTTACTGAAGATCAATTGGCTGAAGTGTTTGTAGATAGAGGTATTCCTGGTGGAACTTATGGAGCATTTTTTGAAGGAGACTTTAGACCATATATGCCTTCAACAAATATTTTAAATAAATTTTTTGATATAGATGAGCAAAATAATACTAATTCTATGGAACAAGCCTTACCTATTATAGATAAAATGATAGAAGCTTTCCAAAACATGCCTTTAGATGAGCCGTTTAAATTTAAAATGAGCGACTTTGGTATTAAAGATATAGAAGAAGGAGCAGAAGAAAAACAACCTATTGATCCTTTACAATCAAACCTACAAACTCCAGGCGTAAACCCAGCATTAATGTCACAAGTATTACCTAGTACTGACACTATGCAAACTGGATTAACACCAACGGAACAAGCGTTGCTTTCTAATGAAGAAAAAGCTATAAGACTTAGACAAAGGGGAATGACAACATAATGGTAACAACACCGTATTATACAGGGCAAGATTTTGGACCTAGAGAAGACATGGCATATACAGCAGTAATGCCTGAAGAAGGTATGAGATATGTGTATGATCAGCAAGGAACAAGGCACTCTGTACCAACTACTTTTAATATTAGCTCTAGTGGTGGTTATACATCCTTATACAAAGACGATCCAATAGCTGAGGAGCTAGCGGCGGGAATACAAGGGACTGACGTATACCAAGGAAGTCCTTATGCTTTAGCTAATGTACCTGAATTTGAAGGAGTTCGATACGCAACTCCAAATTATAAAAGATATGAAGATTTATATAATCTTTATATGGGTGGTGGATTCGATGCTGCACAAGATGATTTTGTAACACCACCAGCTGATACAACACCCGTAGATACTGGAGGCGGAGGTGGTGTTAATATTGTAGATACTCCTTTTGATGTAAATACTCCTTTCGAACAAAATTTATTAGATGAAGGTGTTGGAGTGCAAGGAGCTCCAGGCGATCCTGTTGTAGCTCCAGGTGAAATGCCAGTTACACAAGAAGAAATGGATGCCTTTAATCAGATACCAGTTACGCCTGTAAATGAATTTCCAACAGGCGATGCTAGTTTAGCAGAAAAAATTGCAGCTGAAGATAGAGCAGCTAAAGCGTTAGCTGATGAACAGGCTTTAACTAATTTAGAACAAGCTAGAACTGGACAATACGATGCTCCTACAGAAACTTATGCTGATACAGGTGATCCAGATTTATTAGATTTAGCAGGAGCAGGTATAGATGATGTGTATGGTACAGACTATGGTTTTGGAACCGAAGAAGATTTTGTACAAAACGAAGATTTAATAGATAGAGGTAATCCTTTAAATGATCCAAGAATTCAACCTGAAGAATTTGGTTTAGTGCCAGATCCTGAATACACAGATCAAATTATGGACCCTAATTTAATGGATATTAGACAGCAACAAGCTCAAGAAGGATTAACAACAGAACAAAGTAACACACTTCAAAACATTGTAGGCCAAGCAGGTCAAACTGTTGAAGGAGCTATGAATCAATTAAGCAAGATACCAGGAGCTGTTGCAGATTTTGCAAATCAAACAGTAGATATTTTTGGTAAGAAATTTAACGTAGGTAAAACATTATTGAGTGCAGGAATAAATAAACTTGCAGGTGGACCTATAAGTTTGGTGTTTGATGTATTAGGTGCTATTTTACCTGAAGGTGGGCGTTCTGAAATGTCTGATAAACTTGGTGAACAATATGGAATGGATGGCATAGGTAGACTTACAGGTGGACCAATGGCTGGATATTCTGTTGATAGTGCATTTGGAAAAGGTATTGAACAGTCAACAGCAGATGTAAAAAATGATGTGGGAAATACTTTATCAGGAAAATATGGTTTTACACAATCAGAATTAGACCAAATAGCAGAAGGAACTTATACAGGGACTAAAGGATATAATGAAATAATGGGAACAACAACTAATTTAGTAGATAGATATAAAGAATTATCAGATATGGAAAAACAAATACAAAGAAATAAAACAGCTATAGATTATGATATGGAAGGCACTGATGAAGGTGATAGAGCAGCAGAAGAAGAAGCAAGAGCGGAAGCAGAAGCAATGGAAGCAGCTAGACAAGCTGAAATAGATAGACAAAATAGAGAAGCAGATGCCAGAGCAGCTGAAGCAGCAAGAGCAGCAGAAGCAGAAAGAGCTGCGCAAGCAGCTAGAGATAGAGCAGCAGCGGAAGCAGCAGCTAGAGCTAGAGATCGACACGGAGGAAACGGCGGAAATCAAGGAACCGGAGCAGGAGCAGGGGGAGGCTCGCAGCAAGCAACTTCTGGTGGTGGATTTTCAAGCGGCTGGGGAGGCGGCTGGGGCTGGTCCAAAGGCGGAATAGTGAGTTTAAAAAATGGCAAAAAGTAACGCATTACAAAAAATAGAATCACACGAAAAGCTTTGCAGAATAATGCAAAAATTAACACATAAAAAAATTCATTCAATAGAAGAACGAGTAAAAAGGCTCGAAAAAATATTATTAACATGTTCAGGAGCATTAATTACTGGCATGGCTTTTTTAATATATAGTTTAATTAATCACTTAGCCTTGTAATTTTCCCAAAATAGTATATATAAGAAGTAAGAGTGCTTTAGGAGGCTCTTAATTATTAACTGTCTAAACAAGGAGGTTACTATGACTGATCTAATAAACTTAAATAATTTCCTAAACAACGCAATTGGTTTCGAGAATTTCTTTGATAGATTTCATCGTCTACCAAACATAAACGCAGGCTTTCCGCATTATAATATAAAGAAAGCAGGTGAAGATAAATACACATTGGAAATGGCAGTGGCTGGCTATAAGAAGTCAGACATTGATGTCCAAGTGCAAGACGGAGTACTATCTATTGAAGGAAAATCTTCTGAAGATAAAGAAGACTTTGTCCATAGAGGTATAGCTAAACGTGCATTTAAAAAACAACTTCAATTGTCAGAGTATGTTGAATGCAGTGGAGCTAAGCTTGAAGATGGAATGTTAAAAGTGGAATTGAAATATGATCCACCGGAAAACAAAAAGCCAAAGAAAATTTCTGTAAAATAGTAGGTTTCAAAAATTGCAGCGCTTCGCGCGTATGTCCTACATTTTAAGGGATTAAATCCAAGCTGTTAACTCTTCGCCCATTATCTCTGAAGCAATGTTAACTTTCTTGCGGAGGGCCAATACAATTTTTTCGTCAATTGTGTCTTCCGCGAGAATGTCTATATAAGTCATTGGTTTTTTCTGACCTATTCTGTCAATTCTTGCTTCAGACTGTTTTCTTTTTTCTAAATCATATCCATTAGAATAATAAATCATGTTAGATGCTGCAGTTAGTGTAATTCCATAACCACCGGTTTGAGGTGTTCCAACGAAAAATCTAACTTTATCATCTTCTTGAAACTTTCTAATATTTTCTTGCCTATCTTCTTGAGGTGTAAGTCCATAATAATCAACACAACAACCTTCTCCAAATTCTTTAACAACTTCTTTAATAATTAAATTTACGTCTCTTTGCCAATGGGCCCAAATAACTACTTTTCCCTCTATTTCATATAATATGTCAACCAGTTCTTTTATACGATTATTAGGAATATCTTGTGTAGTACCATCATCAGCTTTAAAATGACCACACGTAATTTGTTGTAATCTCATTATTTGAGTTAATGCAGTTGCAGTAGTAGTCATTTTACCATTTAATGTTGCAAGCGCAGTTTTACGCATTTGGTCATATACTTTAAGTTGATCAGAACTTAAATTTATAATCCTTTTCATAAAAGTCTTTTTAGGTAAGTCTAAACAATCGTCTTTTAATACCCTGTAAGAGAAAGGTTTTAACTTTTCTGACAATTCACCTAAATTTCTATATCCAACAACTATTTGTACTGATCTACCTCCAAAATTAGCTGTTCTCATTAAAGCATATCTAGTTCTAAATGAATAATAAGATTGATGGTCTAATAAGAATGGATCTAAGAAAAAGCATTGAGTATATAAATCTAAAGGTGATTTTGTCACAGGTGACCCAGTTAATATTCTTCTATATTTAGCCATTTTAGATAATGACAATATAGCTTTAGTTCTTTTAGCTCCTGGATTTTTTATGGTTGTAGATTCATCTATTGCAACAAGTGCACTACTACAATTTAAAAATTTTTTAGCAAATTCAAGACCTTTTTTAGTTGAAAAAGCTTCTACATTCATAACTAATATACGTAAATCTACACCTGCCTTAAACAAAATATCTAATTTAGATTGCTGCGTTTTATTAATTAATGCTTGCCACAAAATTACTTTTTTATCTATATGAGTGGCCATGTGATCAGGTATTTCTCCCTCGTACCAATTTTTATATACACCTTTTGGTGCTATAATTAAGGCAGAATTAATTTTACCCTTATCATAAAGCATAGAAATATTATCTATAAGTACTTTAGATTTACCAGTACCCATTTCCATAAAATAAGCAAAAACTTCCTTATTCCAGGACATCTCTAACGCTTTTAATTGATGCGCGTATGGCTTTGTCTTAAATTTATAATTTATCATTTTTCTTTCTTGACTTCTTATATAATAATGTTTATATGTTTGTCAAGAAAGTTATTTATGGAAAAAGAAAGTACAGTTTACGTATTACAAGAATTACCAGGGACAAGCATCGGGCGTCCTAAATATAATATTATTGGTGCTCAAAAATACGGTAAACTAAAAGTTCTTTTAAAAGAAAATACACAAATCATTATGAGTCCTGGACCTATAATTTTTGAATTAAGACGTTTATTAAAAAATTATACTTCTAAAGATTATTTATTATTATCTGGAGATCCCTCAGTAATTGGAATTGCTGTTGCGATTGTTTCTGATATAAATAATGGTAGATTTAATCTTCTTAAATGGGACAGACAAGAACAAATGTATTATCCATTAGAAATTAATCTACACGAGAAAGGAAAAATAGATGATTGATTATGAACAAGATCGAGTACAATCTGTAACGCAAACAGATGCAGCTAAAAGCTTATCTGACAAAGTTATAGAATTAAAAAATTTAGAAGATGAAATAGAGAATGCAGAGGAAAGTTTATCTAAATTAAAAGAAAAAGCTAAATATATTTCAGGCATAGAAGTTCCACAAATGATGGAAGAAATGCATATTACAAAATTAAAGCTTAAAGATGGAGAATCCGTAGAGATTAAAAAAATTTACGGTGCGTCTATCACTCCTGATAATCAGGAGAAAGCTTTTACATGGCTTCGAAATAACGGCCTAGGTGACATCATTAAAAACGATGTTACCGTTACCTTTGGTCGTGGCGAAGATAACAAGGCACAGCAATATGCTGTCCTTGCACGAGGTCAGGGTTTTGAACCAGTCCAGAAAATTGGTGTTCATCCCCAGACACTCAAAGCAGTGGTCAGAGAGCGTCTTGAAGCTGGACAAGAGATGCCCTCTGATCTTTTTAAAACTTACGCAGGTAACAGTACAAAAATAACAAGGAGAAAATAGAAACATGGAAAATAATGTAACTACGAGAAAAGAAGGAGGATTACCATCTACAGCTTTGTATGAAGGTGATGCTCATGCAGGTTTTGAGAATGTAAAGACATCAAGTTTGGCTTTACCTATCTTAAAACTATTGCAAAATGGCTCTGGAGAAGCGCAAAAACGTAATCAAAATTATGTTGAAGGTGCAGAACCAGGAATGCTTTTAAATACAGTGACTAAAAAACTGTATGATGGAGCAAAAGGTATAGAAGTTATACCTTGTCATTATAAATTGGAGTACCAAGAGTGGGCAGATTTCGGAACGGGTTCAGGTAGACCTGAAAACATTTACGATGCTAACTCTGATATACTTTCAAAAACAAAAAACGAAATGGGGAAAGACAGATTAGATAATGGAAACTATATCTTAACTGTTGGACAACATTACGTTTTAATTAGAGACGGTAATTCCACAGAGAATGCTTTAATATCTATGAGTTCATCTCAAGGTAAAGTAAGTAGAAAATGGAACTCAATGATGATGTCCATTACTCTCGATGGAAAAAATGGTCCATATACACCGCCATCATTTAGTCATAAATATAGACTAACATCTGTTTTAAACTCAGGCAAAGGTAATCAATGGTATGGTTACAACGTTACTAAGGTTGGTCCTATTGAAGAACCAGCTTTATATGAGCGAGCTAAAAAGTTTTACACTAGTTTAGCTAGCAAATAGTGTGAATAGTAGGCGGTGGAGGGAGACTAAAGCCGCCTATGCCACAGAGAGCATATGACAGATAAAGTAAAAATTTTTAAAAGTATATTTGAAGGATTAGATTCTGCTTATGGACAAACTATCAAAACAGATCAGTTTGACGAAAGAGGAAAGCATAAAACTAAATCATATACAGTAGGTCAAATACCTGTAATTAAAATATGGCAAGAACATTTAAAAGGAACTGATCCTGGATTAGGAATTGTTCCAATCAATAAAGAAAATAAATGTAAATGGGGATGTATAGATATAGATACATATCCTTTTGATCACAAAAAATTCTTAAATCAATTAAAAGCAAAAAATATTCCAATGATTCTTTTTAGGTCTAAATCTGGAGGAGGACATGCGTGTTTATTTACAAATGATTTTGTTCCAGCAGTTATAATGAGAGCTAAACTTAAACTAATAGCTTCAGCATTAGGATTTGCAAAAGCAGAAATATTTCCAAAACAAGATTACATAAGAGTAGATAGAGGAGACACAGGAAGTTTTTTAAACTTACCTTATCATGGTGACGAAAGAACTATGAGATTTGCTTATGATGAAAAAGGAGAAGCTTTAAAAATTGAGGATTTCTTTGAAGCATATAAAGAAAGAGCTATGTCTTTAGAGGAATTAAAAAATTTAAAAATTGCAAATAGTAAAGAAGGAGATGATTTTTTTAAAGGTATGCCACCATGTTTAGTAGCCTTATTAAGTGATGGAGTTCCAAACGGTCAAAGAAACAACTGTATGTATAATGTTGGAGTTTATTTAAAGAAAAGATATTCTGAAAAAGATGAGTGGCAAAGCCATATGTTTACATACAATAAAAAATTTATGGAGCCACCTTTAGATGTTGGAGAAATAAATACTTTAATTGAATCTTTAGATGGTAAAGATTACAGATACAAATGTAAAGACGAACCTATACACAGTTTTTGTGATGCTAAAAAATGTTCAATGAGAGAATTTGGGGTAGGTGATGATGGACCTACACCGGAAATAACCCAAATAAGAAAGTATGATTCTGATCCACCTATTTACTTTGTATCTTTAGATGGAAACACAGTAGAAGTAGATGATGCAACACTGCATGACCCAGAGAAATTTTCACTAGCTTGTATGAATCAAATAGGAATGCCGATGATGCCAGTTCCTAAACATGCATGGAGAAAATTATTAATTACATTATTTAAAAAAGCACTAGAACCAATCCCTGCACCAGAATCTTCTAAACTAGAAGTTCAATTAACAGAAATATTGGGAGATTATATTAATAAAGCTCCCGGGAAAGAATTAAATGATGTATTAAGAGGTATTGCTTATACGGATAAAGAAGGAGATACTTTTTTTCAATTTAAATCTTTTTGGAGATATTTATTAAAAACAAAATCTTGGGCAGAAAAAACTTATCCTAAGCAAAAAACATTAAGACTTTTAGAAATTATGTTTGAAGTAAAAGAAAGATTCACAAAAATAGATCAAAAGACATATAGAATATTAGTAATGGAAACAATAAAATTAGAAAAACCAAACACAAGAAAACTGAAAGTAGAACAAGAGCCGTGGCAATAAGAACAATAATACCTGGTCCTCCAGGAACTGGAAAAACATATAGATTAATAAACCATTATTTAACTAAAGAAATTAATGATTTACACACAGACCCTAAAAAAATAGTTTATGTTACATTTAGTAATGCTGCTGCGAACGAAGCATATGAAAGAATTAAACATCCTTTACTTTATATATCTACACTACATCATCTTGGAACTAGAGAATGTAGTATTGATACTACCACACAATTATTAAAAGATAGAAAGTGGAAACAATTTACAAGTCAATCACAAATTTGTAGAGGAATGAAATTTGAAACTAAAAGAGATATGTATGGAAATACCATACATCAAAATCCTCATATGAGAATTATAACTTACTCACGTTCTAAAAAAATTAGTTTAATGGAAGCAGCTTTACAATTAGATTTACATCATTCTGTTGATTTATGGTTAACAGAACAAATTGATGAAGACTTAAGATCATATAAAAATCAAACTGGAATGGTAGAATTTTCTGATATGATCACCAAATTTGTCGAGGAGGATAAGCGTCTTGCTCTCGAAGCTATCTTCCTCGATGAAGCCCAAGACTTAAGTCCTTTACAATGGGATATGTTTTTTCATATTGAGGGTCAATGTAAGAGATCATATATTGCTGGAGATGATGATCAAACTATTTATGGGTTTCAAGGAGCAGACCCTAGTATCTTTATAAATTTAAAAGGTACTTTTGATAATCAAATACAATCACATCGTGTCCCTAAAAAAATACATGCTAAAGCTTTAGAAATTTTAAAACATATAAATGAACGATTAGACAAGCCTTGGGAAGCGAGAGGCGAGGAAGGAACTTATAAAGAAAATTGTTTACTAACTGATTTTGATTTTAAAAAAGATGATTGGATGATCCTTGCTCAAACTAATGCACAATTGAGAGAGTCTGCACAATTTTTAAATGACTTAAATTTAAGATATAAAGGTGGACAAAATGAACTACTCCCTGCAGATTTATTGAAAGCGTATAGAATCTGGATCAGATTAAATGATGGTGCAAGTGTCTCAGGTGAAGAAGCACAACACGTAATTAAAAATTTTTTAAGAAAAAAGCAAGTAAAACATGGTTTTGGAGAAGGAAAATTATTAGATAAAGTTTTTACTGTTACATTAGAGGAGCTACAAAAAGATCACGGGCTTCTAGTGACGGGCAGCTGGGAGCAGCTTCATATGTCAGATGAACAAAAAAATTATATAAAACTTTTATTAAAAAATGGCGATAATCTTACCACAGATTCAAAGATAGAGCTATCAACAATTCATGGAGCTAAAGGAAGAGAGTGTAAAAATGTTATTTTATATATAGATTTTGGTTCAGAAGATGAAAATGATTTTTTAGCAAGAGAAGCAGATAAAGATCCAGATAAAATTCATAGATTATTTTTTGTTGGAGTAACAAGAGCAAAACAAAATTTATATGTTATGGAAAGTACACAAACTAACTTTTACAACATAGGTTATCCAATAATATGATTTGTCCTCATTGCAATAAAACAATATCACATCCGTATGCAGAAAGTAGAAAACGAGCTAGAAAAAAATGGAGACAAAGTTCTAAAGGTAAAGCCTGGGATAAAGCATATCTTCAAAGACCAGAAGTTAAAGAAAGAAGAAAAGAGTATTATATTCAAAGAATAATTAAGGAGTTAGCTAATGAAAGATGACATATATAAAAAACAGGTGGGTGGGACTCATTATAAATCTATGGCAATTCAGCCTTCAGAATTTATTAACAGAAATAACATTCCGTTTGCAGAAGGAAACGCAATTAAATATTTATGCAGGCATAAACAAAAAAATCAGAAGGAAGATTTGTTAAAAGCAAAACATTATATTGACATGGCCATCGATAGAGACTATCCTGAAGAAGTGAAAGAGATAAAAAAAGAAAATAAAAATTCCTGGGGAATAGTTAAATGAAGTGTTTCTATTGTAATGCAGAAGTAAGATGGAATAATGATTATGATACAGAAGATACTTTTCCAGATTCAGATCATTTAATTGTAAGTATGTATAACTGTGATGAATGTGATACTTGGTATGAAGTATTTCACCAAAAAAAGGAAGAGAAATAATGTTTACCGCAGCAACTGAATGGGTATGCCCAGAAAATTTTCCAGCTTTAAAAAGCTATGATTATATAGCAATTGATTTAGAAACAAGAGATCCTAATTTAAAATCAAAAGGTTCTGGAGCTTTAACAGCTGAAGGTGAAATAATAGGAGTAGCAGTAGCTGTTGAGGGTTGGTCCGGATATTATCCAATTGCTCACAGAGAAGGAAACTTACCTAAACAAAAAGTATTAGATTGGCTTCAAGAAATATGTAGCCTTCCATCAACTAAAATATTTCACAACGCCATGTATGATATGTGTTGGTTAAAAGCGTATAATATTCAAGTAAATGGCCATATTATTGATACAATGGTTATGGCAGCATTGGTAGACGAAAATAGATATTCATACTCTCTTAACAGTCTTTGTTACGATCACTTGGGAGAAGTTAAAGACGAAAGTCTTTTAACCGCTGCCGCTGAAAAAGCAGGAGCTGATCCTAAAGCTGAAATGTATAAACTTCCGGCTATGTATGTTGGAAACTATGCAGAAAAAGATGCTGAACTAACTTTAAAATTATTCAAACATCTATCATTAGAAATTAGAAAAGATAATTTAACTGAAGTATTTGATTTAGAAACAAGATTGTTTCCATGTTTAATTGAAATGAAAGTTAAAGGCGTTCGAGTAGACGTAGAAAGGGCGCACTTATTAAAGTCCAAATTATCAGAAGAAGAAAAGCAATTGTTGCTAAAAGTAAAAAAAGAAACAGGCATAGATGTCCAAATATGGGCAGCAAGATCGATTGGAAAAGTATTTGACAAGCTTTCTTTACCTTATAATAGAACTTTAAAAACACAGGCTCCTTCCTTTACTAAAAATTTCTTACAGGTGCATAAACACCCGTTGGTTCAATGTATAGCAAAAGCTAGAGAAATAAACAAGGCTCATACAACATTTATTGATACAATTATTAAATACCAATACAAAGGTAGAATACACGCAGATATAAATCCAGTAAGAGGTGAAAAAGGAGGAACAGTAACTGGAAGATTTAGTTATTCAAATCCAAATCTCCAGCAGGTCCCAGCGAGGAACAAGGATCTAGGTCCTATGATTAGATCATTATTTTTACCAGAAAGAAATCATACTTGGGGATGTTTTGACTATTCCCAACAAGAACCAAGATTAGTTGTGCATTACGCAGCAGCTAGTCCTAAACTTAGAGAAGATGATGAAGTTAAAAGTATAGTGAATAGATTTAAAAATAATAATGTAGACTTTCACCAAACTGTAGCAGACATGGCAGGTATAGAAAGATCTCAAGCAAAAACTATTAACCTAGGACTATTTTATGGAATGGGTAAAGCAAAACTACAAGCTGAACTAGGTTTAAATACTAAAGAAGAAGCAGAAAAATTATTTGAAAAATATCATAGTCGTGTGCCTTTTGTTAAAGATTTAATGAACAATACTTCAAGGGATTCACAAAGAAATGGTTATATTACAACTTTGTTAGGTAGAAGATGTAGGTTTGACACATGGGAAGAAGCTGCATTTAGACCTGGAAGACTTACAAGCCCAATGACGTGGGACGAAGCAAGTTCTAAATTTGGGGAAAATAATATTAGAAGAGCTTATACCTATAAAGCTTTGAACAAATTAATTCAAGGTAGTGCAGCAGACATGACAAAGAAAGCAATGTTAGATTTATATGAAGAAAATATTATACCACACATACAAATTCACGATGAATTAGACATATCCATAGAGTCCGAACAGCATGCAAATAAAATCATTGATATTATGCAGAATGCTGTTAAGTTACACGTCCCTAATAAAGTAGACTATGAGTCTGGAGAAAATTGGGGAGACATTTACGATTAACCAGGAGGGAACTATGGAAATAGTAAACAACATAATTGCAAAGGTTAAATCCGATAGAAAAGTACAAATCGGTGTAGCCGTTGCTATCATTATCATTATAGCTCTAATTAGTTAATATATGATACATGGCCTATTTAAATGCAAACATTCCTGTGACTTATGCACAGATCAGGAGAGAATATCTCTACGATCTTAAAGCACATCATGGAGAAGCTGAAGACTGCATTATATTCGGCCTGGCATCTATTACAGGACGTCCTATCCTCTTTCATGCTATTATGGAGAACGGTGCTGTGTTCTATCGTCTCCCTATTTCAGCGTTTATTCAAAGAGGATTTGATGTCAAAGAAGTACCTAAACGTAGACTTGATGAGCTGGAGCTGTGGAACTGCTTTAGTTATTATCCTGCTATTTCTTCTTACGATATCCTAGACGGACAATCCGGAAAATATTTTGGTAAAGACAAAAAAACTTATGCTGGTGCGTATCTTTTTACTGTTGACTGGGCGCATCCAGAGAGTAATATAGTAGATACAGATCATTCTGAAATTCCGCACGAACATAAGTGCGCTCATATACTTGCCTTAGACGATGGCAATTATGCGGCTCAGCCAAACAATCGAATTATATGGGATATACCATCTTTTACTGTAAAAGATGAAATTCCTGACTGGAAGGTTCAAACTTCAGAATGGAATGTAGAAGACTCTCGTAAATGGAGAACAGAAAATACAGATAACTTTTTTTACGAAATTGAGGAGAAAAAAGATGATTAAAAAATGGATTGTAAAACCAGCTAGAAGACGATGGAAAAGATTTGTTAATTGGCTTTTTAGTTGGCAGAAAAAAGATGAGTAAATGTAAAAATTGCCAATGCGACTGTCACTGCAAAGAAGCCCTTCATGGGCATCATTATGATGGTGATCTTTGTACTTGTGATAATTGCGCATGTAAAAAAGCTAAAGACAAAGCTGAAGATTCAACTTATGAAAATAATGGGGGTCTTGTTATTGATGACACTGGGGAATGTGAATCGTGTCAATAAGGGGTAAAATGAATTATACTTTTACATCAACATTAATTATATTAATGTGTTTTTTAGCTTTTTGTGCAGGACCAGCACGTGCAGGATCTACACAAACAAACACTTCTGGTTCTAACACAGCAATTGAAGGTGGATATACTTCAACTGCTACAACTACCTATGAATCAGGTTCTGAATCTACATCCACAACAAATAATACTACAAATTCAGATATACGATCCGCACCACCATCAGCATCAGCGCCATCTTATAATTCTATGACACAAGATGTTTGCGCTGTGGGTGTATCAGCAGGAGTACAAACATTTGGTTTTGGTGTTAGTGGTGGAAAGCATGTAATAGATAAAAATTGTGAACGATTAAAATTAGCTAGAATTTTAAATGACTTTGGTATGAAAGTAGCAGCAGTTGCAATCCTTTGCCAAGATGAGCGTGTATTTGAATCTATGATACAAGCAGGCACTCCATGTCCAATTGATGGTAAAATAGGTAAAGAAGCTAAAGCGTTATGGTCTAAATATGATCACGAAAGACCTGATTATGATATTTATGTAAAACGTATGAAAGAGCGAGAAAAAAAAGAAAAAGAGTTAGCTAAGAAAAAAGCTCTTGAAGAAAAAAGAAAAGCTAAAGAACAAGCCAAAATGACTAAAGAGTTTGAAAAAGTTGATCTAGATACTAAATTTGACAAGCAAGTAAAAGAAAAAATTAAAAAGAAAAATATAGAATGGAGTAATCCTAAATAATGCCTAGACCAGTTCGAAAGTGGATAGTAAGATTAAGAATGTGGTGGGCAGATATCCGTGGGCATCATGGAAAAAAATGGGATTATGAACCATCAGAACATTATATGGGAAGGAAAAAATGATTTGGTTAACAATATTTATAGGAGCTATTATATATGCGTACTTTGCTATTAACCGTTTTGCTGACAATATTAACCCTTACAACTTCAGCAGAAGAGATAACAACAGGTAACTTACTTCCCAATGCAGGAGATGGAGTAGATTGGAACTCTAGTTCCACAGATCAAATTAATCCTGGTAGCTCTGGTTATGTGTCTAACAATGCTACAATGAATGGATTTACAGTTACGTGTCCAACCTCTCAATCAAATTGTGGTTATAAATGGGGCGTAGGGGGTGATTTTGAAGTTACTGGCACTGCAACAATATCTAAAGACGATATTGCTTTAACTAATAATACTATTACCCAAGAAATGCTGGATAATGGTATTACTCTTAATAATTATATAGACGTTGCAAACTGTGATCATGAAGCGGGAAACTGTGAAGGTGACACGGGAGCTACTGATTCTCACACAATTACAATTAAAATAAAAGATTCAAGTGGTACTGTATTGTCTACTACTACTCAAACAAGAACAGACATAGATGGTTTTAAAGGAAACTGTAATGGTTATCCAACATCTTCCTCAGCAGGATTATCTGCAGCGTGTGGTCAATACAATGATACAGTTATATATAACAACCCAAATTCTAATAAAGTAGACTGGTCCTGGAGTGGTACTGACAATAACACAGGAACTGCAAGCAGAGGCGGTCCAAATCTTTTAGGCGCCAAACTTACAATGACTTATGATAATACTGTATTAGATACAGAGACATCAACAGCTTTAGACGATGTTGAAGATACATTAGAAGACTTACAAGAAGAAGTCTTTAATGACATGGAAGAATTTTATTTTGAAGAAGAATACTTTACTTTTGATGAAGAGCCTCAATTTGAAATGGAAACAGAAATGGAAACTTTTACATTTGCAGAAGAGTTTGTTGAAGAATTCTTTGATGAAATGTTTATGGAAGATTCATTCTTTATGGACATGGAAGATGAAGGTATGTCATTTGAAGATGGTCCAATGATTGTATTTGCAGATGAAGAAATGATGGAGGAAATTTATGAAGAATCGAACGAAATCGTTGCAACATTCTTACCGATGGTTTCTGAGGAAGAGGAATTTTCATATGAGGAATCGTTCGTCGAGGATGATGGACCCATATTCATGGAACCAACCGAGGACGGAGAAGGTTTCACTACTGAAACATTCCAAGAAGAAGAAATGATGGAAGAAGAGCCACCTATGATGACAGAAACTTTTCAAGAAGAAGAGATGATTGAAGAAGAACCTGCTATGACAGAGACATTTCAAGAAGAAGAGATGATGGAAGAAGAAATGCCTGAAGAGTCTACTGAAATGGCTGAAGAAGAAGTAATGGAAGAAGAAAACACTGAAATGGCTGAAGAAGAAGCTGTTGAAGAAGAACCTACTCAAATGGTACAAGCAACTAATGAAGAAGAAAAAGAAGAAGTTAAAGAAGAGAAATCTGATAGCGAAACTCCTGAGAAGTCCGCTGTTCAGACTAAGAAACTTGCCAAACAAAAAAAGATACAACAGAAAAAAGCTATCGTCAAAAATCTTGACAGAATAATGGATAAGGTTGACAAAGACATTAAAGATATATCTAAAAATTTAGCCGTTAAGAATATTATAAAAATGGAGGCTATGACAAGTGAACAAGCGTCTTTGAATGCGTACGCAAATACAGTATTTTATAAGCCAAAAGACATATATTTAGACCAATTAAATATCTTTGATTTTAGGCAAATATACCCAAATACTAATCTTGCAAGTTATACAAATAATGATAAGATCGAAATTAAAGCTAGAAAACTTAATGAAATAAAAATTAAGAAACAAAAGCTTTTAATGGAACTGGAGGCATTAAAAAATGGGTAAACTTAAAGACCAACTCGCAGGAATAGCAGCTTTAGTTGCAGCAATCGTTGCAATTGGTGGTGGTTTTACAAAATATGGTGAAATTTCTACTAGATTAAATGAAATAGAGGGTAGATCTTCAGTAGATTATTCTGCACAAATAGCAGTATTAGAAGAAAAAGTAGCAGCACTAGAAAACGTTGACACTTCACACGAGCATCCAGTTGATCATGGTCATACTAAAACACTAGTTAATGAAAAAGAAATTGAATTATTAAAAGTTCAAATAGAAGAAATTAAGGTATCTACTTCAAACCCATTATCACAATAATATGAAAAAAATATTTTTTATAATAGCGTTATTCGCTTTAAGTTCATGTGCAATAGGTCCTAAATGCACATATACACAAGAAGGAACAAAGATTTCATCTTGGTTCTGGTTTTATAAAGCTAAACCAGTTGACCTAGATAAAATGAATTGTAACTAATGGCTAAACAACCACTCAATATCGGAGAAGAAGTCGCCGTCCAGATGCCGATGAAGACGGTAGCATCCCTGATCGCGATGGTCGCGATCGGCACATGGGCCTACTTCGGTATTATTGAGACGCAAAATAGACTTTCAACGCAAGTAGAATTAATGTCTAAAGATTTAACTGAGAACACAGCATTTAGAATAGGATGGCCTCGGGGTACTTTAGGAAGTCTTCCGGCCGATTCAGAACAATTTATGCTTATTGAAGAGCTATATAAACAAGTAGAAAAATTACAGGAGCAACAAGAAGCTGGAATTCATAATGAAGTTATGATAAAATTTTTAGATGAACAAGTAAAAAAACTACAATCAGATGTAGAAAAACTTAAAGATTCTAATAGAGAAATACATTATAAGAACGGAAACGGAAACTGAAAAAATGGAAGAGATTGTAATAGCGCTGTTGATGATAGTCAACCAGGAAATCAAGGAACACAGAATACAACCAACCATGTCTGCCTGCCTGAAGGGTAAGAGGGTGGCCGAACGTGAATCTAAAAGCCACATACAGTATCAATGCATTAAGTCATTGGCTGAGACAGAGATATATATGGGCGAAAAAAGTATTGTTAAATTAATACTAAAATAAGAGGGAGCTATGCAATTAAGTAAACATTTTAAATTAGAAGAGATGACTAAATCAATGACCGCTACTCGTAAGGGTATCGACAATTCTCCAGGAGCCGGAGATATTAAAAATTTAGAGAACGTATGTTATGAAATACTAGAGCCGGTTCGAGCACATTTTGAAAAGCCAATAACTATTACATCAGGCTATCGCAGCGAGGCTCTGTGTGAAGCGATCGGCAGCAAAAAAACGTCGCAGCATGCAAAAGGCCAGGCGGTTGATTTTGAAATAGCAGGCGTTCCAAATATTAAAACAGCCTATTGGATACAAGCAAATTGTGACTTTGATCAATTAATACTTGAATTTTATAAAAAAGATGATCCGGCCGGTGGCTGGGTGCACGTGTCTTACAATGAGGCGGGCGCAAACAGAAAACAAGTTTTGACTTACGATGGTAAATCTTACGAAAACGGTCTTCCTGACATGGAGTGGAAGGGTGGAAAAGTAGTAGGATGATGGCAGCTTTAAAAAGATTAAGAAATTTTGTTAACAATAATCAAGGATATATACTTTTAGCGATACTTGTTATACTAATATTAAAGTGAAAAATTTTTTTGAAAAAACAAAATTTGAACCAGACATAACACACGGCGTATGTCCAATATGTGACGAACCAACAATGTTGGTATCTCTAACTAAAGATCATTACAGATGTATAACTTGTGGCTCTGATCTAGAACAAAAAATAAATGGCGTAATAAGTTATTTACCGATTGCACAAAACAAGAAAGAAAATAAACCTGAAATATAATGGCCAAAGCACCAAAGTGGGGAGTCAATACTTATAAGAGAGACAAACCTAGAAAGAGACCAGGAAGACATAAGAAAAGGAGAAATAAACATGAAAAAAGAATGGGTAAATACAGAGGAAAAGGAAGAAAAGGTAGAAGGTGAGTCTATCTGAAGTAATATACTTAGGACAAAAAATTTTACTTTTTAAAACCCCTGCAAAAATTGTCGACGAGATTAATTTAACTTACGACAATAACATAAAAGAATTAAAAAAACATAATCAGCATCTTGCAGGAAAAATAGTAGATGAACATAAGATAGACGATAAATTATCCAACGAAGTAAAAGGATATTTTAGAAGTTGTTTTATGACATATCTAATGCACTGTAAAATAATTTATAATATTAATTTAGCGTCTGCATGGGTAAATGAAATGAAAGCTAACGAATATAATCCAATACATCATCACACAGGTAAAGAAAGTTTCTTAGGTTTATCCTCTGTTATGATGTTAAAAAAACCAAAGACATATGGAGAAGAATATTCAAGAAAAGATAATCCAGGTAATGGTCATTTAGAATTTATTGGGAGCGGTGGAATGCTAAGTTATAATCAATGTAAAATAGATGCAAAAGTTGGAGAATTGTTCATATTTCCTTATGACCTACTACATGGTGTATATCCCTTTAATTCAACCACAGAATGTAGACGTACAATTTCTTATAATTGTGACTTGACAAAACTCTCACAAAGTCCTATATAGAGGATATGAAAGCAAAGAAAGGAAAAAACAAATGAGAATACCAACGTTTAATAAAAAACAAAAAGAGTTATTAGCAGACTTATGGGATCTTGATGAATATGAAAGAAAAGAGATCGCAATGTTTTTAATAGCATCAACTTTAAATCCTGGCTCACATTCAAGGGTTTATAATCAAGTAAAAAAATTCGATAAAATTGATTTTGAAATGATGAAAAATTATCGAGGACCTACTATTAAAGAAAGAGAGGAAATGGGGCTATGATGTATATAGTATCAACAACAATTAATAAATGTAGTACCTCATGGGGGCCATTTCATAATAAAAGAACAGCACATAAATGGACTAGGATATTAGAAGTTCAAAATCCAATGTTTAAAAATAAAACAAATTTAATACCATTAAATTATGTAAATACAGATCCATTTAGTTCTGCAACAATAAAAGTGACAACAGTAAAAAACAATAGAAAGAGAGTAAACGGTTATGAGTATATTAAAGCTTAAAGGAGAATGGAAGAATGAGATACAAGTTCAAAGTCACTGAAGATGGTAAAGAAGGAATAGAAAAGGAAGCAATGTCTTTTAAGAAATTGTTAAAATCTCTAGTGACTCCGAACCCAAAATGGACAGGTTGGATAGCATATAAAAATAAAAAAGATAAATATGTTAAGCACAACATTTTAAATGGTAAGAGAATATGAAAGAAATAAAAATTAAAGTAAAGAATATATCTTCTAAACAATGGCCATTATTTCTAGTTGAATTAAATTTAATGGCTACAATGTGGAAGAAATATGGACCAATTGTAGATATTAAAGCCAAAAACTTTGATAGAATAATTAAATGGGGAAAGAGAAAACATGGTGACACTACAGAAGATTGATGAAGTAGCTAGAAGATGGAATAAAACGAAAAATCCAAAGGATAAAGAACTTTGGTATAAACTTATAAAGGAATATGGACTTAATAATACTAAACGATGGAATGTATCATCTAGTACCAGTGACAGAACAGATGATGGAAGGCATAATACTGACTGCTAAGGTAAATTGCTTTGATCTTTGTGATATTTTAAGATTAAAACTTACAACATATGCAGGTGATCCTCTAAACGCTCACGTGATGAATGATGATAGTGGTGATTTTTTTGGGTGTATATGCAAATAAAATTGAAAAGGACCTCCGTCCAAGTAACGCCTCGCGCTAGCCTCTGTACGGCAATCTGTGACCTTCGAAATACAGTAGGGGGTAGATTTGGAGCCTTTGCTCCTGCAGGAGTACGTGCACGGAAACTGTGGGGGTTTGTATGAATATAGTAGAGCAACCAGATATATTTTTAAGAGAACCAACAAGCGAAGTTAAATTTCCATTAAGTGAAGAAGATCAAACTATACTTGATCAAATGTTAGATACTATGTATCGAAACAATGGTATTGGACTCGCTGCTAATCAAGTAGGATATTCTAGACGCATATTTGTTATGGATGTAGGCCCAAGTAAGTCTAACCCTATGTTTTTTATTAATCCAGTCGTAGAAAAAAGAGCTAAAGAAAAATTAACCGAAGAAGAAGGCTGTTTATCATGTCAAAAACAGTTAATAAAAGTTAAAAGACCTATTTATGTAGGTTTAAAATGGTTTTGTAGACATGGAGAAGAACAATATAAAACTTTTTATCATCTTGCAGCGCGCGTGGTACAGCACGAAATGGATCATTTAAATGGAAAGTTAATTATAGATTAAGTCTCAGTTTCTGGTTTTTGATAACAATAAAATTTAATAATAGTACCAAGTTCATTTATATCTTTTGGTCCTATTTCTTCTGCTTTTCTAATAGACTCTTCATAGCCAAATATCATGCACTCGTAGTGACTATCGAACTTAACTGGCCATTCATATGGTGGTAGACAAGTTTGATAGATGGAAGAGCACATTATTAACCCTAATATAAAATTACCCATTGACATTCCTCTAGAAGTTTATATATTATCCTATAATTAAAAAATATGAAAGGAACGTACAGTATATGACTGATATAAGCAAATATAAAAACGTGTCATTATCGAAAGACACGTATACTAAAATTGATCGGCTTAGACGAGTAATTGTGCCAAACACAGTTGTAAGTCGGAGTCAAACGGTTAATATTTTAGTAAATGAAAAAGTAGAAAAGTTAAATGGAAAGGTAAAGGATAAGTAATGTATAAAATATCACAAGAACATAGACAATTACTTTTAAAGTATTTATCTACGAGACCTTACGCAGAAGTTTTTCAACTTGTTGCATTAGTGGTGGGTTTAAAACCTGACACGAATAGTAAGGACAAAGATAAGGCTAAAGAAGAAAAGAAAAACTAATGGAAAAGAAAATCTGTCCAAGATGTAAAGGCAATGGTTTTTTTAAAGTTAAGGAAAGTATAGAAAGAAAAGTAGACGTTGTAGTTCAATGTCCAATGTGTAATAGCGAAGGAGAGGTACATGATAAAGAGTTTGATGAGTATTTTGATTCTTACATTGAGCTTAAGCCATTGCTCAAGCACTGATGCTCTAAATATTGGTGCTGCTTTATACGGTGGAATGGAGAAAAAACCTAACCCCATTGGTGCTATAAAAATGTTGGGAAAGAAAAATGATGACAAGTGAAGACATAGCTAGAGTAAAAAGAGGGCCCGCTGACCTAGAAGAAAGAATCGAGCAGCTAATGAAACAGAAAGAGATCCTTAAATCTGCCTGCAAGAAGGCAGGAGCGAGAATCGGGGAGCTAGAAGGTGAACTTTCTATTATTAAAGGAATCGGTATAAACTCTCCAGAGATGCGAGCAGCTAAAGCGAGGATCGAGGAGCTAGAAAGAGATAATAAAATATTTAAAGAAGATATCGATCGTCTTTCTGAAGATAAACATAACCTAGAAACACTTTTAAGGAAATAATGGATCCGATATTTAGATGGATATTCGGCTTTCTAGGTATGATGACCCTACTATCAATATACATGTTAGTAGTTATTTTATGAACGATACTGATAAAGCATACATAGCCGGCCTTTTTGATGGAGAGGGTAGTATTAATTTTACAAGGCGCCCGGAAAAGAAAAAGAAACACAAAGGTAAGGGTTATAGGATATCCAATTCCATGCGCATTAGCATGGAAATATCTATGACTGATCAATCTGTATTGATATGGCTACATGAAGTATTAGGTGTTGGTACATTAACTGATAAACCTCGTAAAGGACTTCGTAAGAATGGCACAAAATACTTGATGCAATACAGATGGCGTTGCACATTTAGAGATGCTTATTATGTCTGTCTCTTAATTTGGCCCTGGTCGCATACTAAATTACCTAAGATTCAACAAATAATTGAACACTATTCTCACATAAAAATGAATGGTAAGGTTGTTAATTTACAAGATTACAAAAGGATCATGAACTTAGAATAATGGATAAGAAGCAAAATAAAGAATCTGGACGTAAATGGGACGGTAGATCTAGACCGTCAAATGATCTATATAAGAAAAATTATGATGAAATTTTTCGAAAAGATAAGGGAGAAGAGAAAGATAAGGAGGCTAATAAACAGCGATAATGCTATCGATGTTGGTGTAGATATTATGTTAATTGTATTTGACGTGTTAAGTTCTCCGATATTAATCGTTGTAAGAGTCTTACGTTATGGATTTAATAAATTTATTAGAGGTTATGTAATTAGAGGAATAAAATGGATATTAAACAAATTATTGGGAAAGTAAACGTTTGGTCTTTGTATTATAGGGAATACATCGTTGGATTCATAGTTGGATTCATCATCGGCGCGTTGGTACTTTAAAATGAATCTAAAGTGGAATAAATTATATAAATATCCCAAAAGTAAAAGGGAAGTACTTAAAGGAGATAGGCACTATGATGTTAATGACGAGAAATTACCAAGTGTTACGACTATATTACAAGCGACTCAAGATGTTGAAAAAGCTGAAGGCATCAAGAGGTGGACTCAAAAGGTTGGCGAAGCTGCGGCAAAGAGAGTCTTGGAGCAAGCAGCAAAGCGTGGCACAGCGATGCATAGCTATTTGGAGACGTATTTGCAAGGTGGCAAGGTTTTAGATTTACGCGACGTGGGGCGAGAAGCGAGTAGCATGGCAGAGACGATAATTGATAAAGGATTCAATGATTTAGAAGAAATATGGGGATCTGAAGTGACTTTGTTCTACCCGAATTTATACGCCGGAGCAACTGACCTTTGTGGCATTTATCAAGGGCGCGAAAGCATAATTGATTTTAAGCAAAGTAACAAGCCTAAAAAAGTAGAATGGATAAAAGATTATAAACTACAAATGGTTGCCTACGCTATGGCCCATAATGTGGTATATGATACCCAAATTGAGCAGGGAGTAATTTTAATGTGTACACCTGACAATTTCTTTCAAAAATTTACAGTGAATGGACGTGAATTCCGGGAGCTAAAGTGGGAATGGTTACAAAAAGTTGATAAATATTATGTGACAAATAAGTCACAAAGTGTTGCATAAATATCACAATGTGGCAGAAATGTGGCCAAATCACAAAATGGCCACAACTTTTGAAACCCAAAAACGTGTCTAAAAATTCAAAAAACCGCATAAAATTGAATTTAGACACATTTGACACGTTTTTATTTTAAAAACGTGACCGTGTAAACCATTGATATTTAAGGGAAAAAGGCCATTTGACACAAAGACACGTTTTTCAAAAACTTTTTGGAAGAAATATTCTCTGAAAATATTTTAGCTCTATAAATGTGTCTTGAGGGCCAAAATCGACTATTATCCGCATAGAATAAGGAAAGTAGCGGTCACTTTTTTATTTTCAAAAATGTGTCAAATGTGTTAAGCCGCATAAAATAAGGGTTTTTAAAATTTAAAAACGTGTCTAAAATTATGGGTATAGGAAATGTAATGTCTTTGGTAATTGATATGATGACAGAGGAAGATTTTTGGGATAAGTTTAACCGAAGACATAATCCACAATTTTATGAAAAACTTAAAAAGAAGAAAACCAAGAAGAAGAAAACAAGTCGTACCTACTCAACCAAACGACATCCCGTATTCAAAGTATCGAATTGAATGGGTTGACGCGTTATCAGATTCTGGCTGGGCTGATGACAGAGAGTTTACTAAAATGAAATTAGCTAAACCTATTAATGAAGGTTGGGTATTTTCTAAAGATAAAGATTCAGTAAAAATATTTGCGTCTTACGATTTAGATCCAAACACAAAAGAAATTACTTTTGGGGATCGGACGATGATTCCGACTTCATGGGTTGTGAAGATGACGAAGTTGAACTAACGTTTTTTAATCTTAATTGTTTTTGTTTATCTTTAACTTTTTCTTTTAATTCTTCTGAAGATTTACCTTCAAGTATTGGTGAGTACTCATCCATAATTTCTTTCATTCTATTTTCTAATTCAATCTCTGACAGATCATCTAACTTACCAGTTCTAATTATTTTTTGTTCAATGTATAATCCTGCAGCTTTACCTCTTGCCACTTCAGCATTGACTGCTGCTGACCATGCACCCTTCTTTAATGCTTCAGCCCTTATCTTTCCTAATTCTGTAATGTGTCTTTCAAATGTCACAGAATATTTCTTTTGATATTCTTCTCTAATCTCTCCTATGTATTTAACTACTAATGGATATTTTTTTGGACTCTGCAGTTCTGATGCTGTAACTCTAGCCCGGTCCTCTGAGTATCCTGCCTCTTTGGCACATTCATAACCAGTCATTCTACCTTCATTTGTCACCAATAAATGGGCAAATTTCATTTGCATTTCCGTAAGTCTTTTTGGTAATCCCATATATTGACAATTACAGTAATATGGCGTAAAAGTCAACTATGATAAACGCGAAAGAATTAGCAAAGCAGTTAGATAACTTTTTGGTATCTCCTACTTGTCAGAACGCTAGAATACAAGTTAAACTTCCACGTGGTGAGTTTAGATCACCAGATGGATATTTTGACATTAAAAGTATTTCTTTATTACAGAATAATTTGATTGGTGCTAGAGAAACACATAGAATTGTATTAGAAATTTCTACGGGAGAATCTTGGAAAATGTCTAAACCAAAGCTTAAGTTATAAGAAATAGATTACGGCAAAACGTGGCTAAAAATGAGTCTAAATTTTGGCAAGAAATTAAGAAATCTACACCCAAAATTAGCTGGACAAGAATAGAAAATACAAGCAGTTTAGGTACGCCTGATCTGTTGGGATGCAATAGTTCTGGCACATTTTTTACTGTAGAACTAAAAGTAACCAAAGGTAATAAAGTGACATTTTCGCCACACCAAATAGCCTTCCATGTGCGCCATCCTTTGAACACATTTATCATGGTGAAGCACCTCGCTTCTAGAGACGTGAAACTTTATGAGGGATCTAAGATTGAGCAGCTTGTCGCTTGCGGCTTGAAGCTTGATGCTTGTCGCTCGGGGCTTGATGCTTGTCGCTTGCGGCTTGAGACTTTGTAGCTTGACGCTTGTCGCTTGCGGCTTGACGCTTGAGCTCTTCAAATTCTTTCAACCACTGCGGCGTGAGGAAGTTCTTTATTCTGGCCATTAATGTTTTCCGTAAGCAATGTTTTTAACAGATTTATCCCAGCATGCACGACAATTTTTACATTCGTTGTTTTGCTTCGCAGCTGGACACGTGGCGCCGGCTGTGACTACAGTACTTGTATTGTCCCAGCCTCCCGCTGCAGGTTGGTCTATCATTGGCATGCTAAACCGGATAACCAGGTTATCTGGACACAGCGGCAGGAAGTGCTTCACCCACGCCTCCCGCGTCGGCATCCAGTGCCTGGTCTCCGGTGTTAGTTTACAGACAGAAAAGATTTTGAGTAGGTGCGCTTCGTCCTGGACATCTCCCGAGTCGTGCCACCTGAATTCTTTTGATTTTTTGGAATTGATAAGAAGAGCCATCGCAGCTGTCCAGAGCTCATGCTTGACGCTGGCCAGTCTCCGGTACTGTGCCTCTTGTACTACCTTGAAGACATAACAGCCTTTAAGTGCATAACAATTGTAACAAACTGAGTCTTTAACCAGCCTGAGCTTCGATCCTGTTTTGCATTCTTTGGCAGGAAGTCCATATGCCCATCCAGGCATTTTGGAAGGCTTCGACAGCCCGCCTACTAGTTTCAATGCTTCTGATGTTTTCATAATCTTATAATATCCTATACTATTTATTTGTCAAGCTTGTTGCTTGAAGCTTGTGGCTTGCTGCTTGCCGCTTGATGCTTGAATAAAACTGCAACGTCTTTTTTTGTGATCAACCGGACGCTTACCAGTTTTTGGTAAAAGAACTTCCTGCAGCTGGCCAGGTAAGCCTGCGGCAGCTGTGAATGCGGCCGCAGGAAATAATGTGTTAAGTCGTTATGTTTAATTCTCTTCATCGTCTTCATCTTCGTTTGGTGTTTCAAATGCATAAAAGACATGATCTTTTTCAACTCTGTCTCTGATCCACATCACCGGACATTGGTCCAGCCAATCGTGAAATTCATCTGACATTGGGCTTGCTTTCATATGTTTATTTCTCCTTTATTATCCTATACTTACCATCCGGCTTGATACTTGTCAAGCTTGGCGCTTGCTGCTTCTTTAGAATCATTCTAATCTGCCGCTTGCAGCTTGAAGCTTGCTGCTTGTAGCCGTTGGCCAGAAGCCAGTCAGCGTGCAACTGTAATATATTAATTCCGTAATTTTCTAATTGTCTACTCATTTTAAACTGACTTGTCTCTGACTAGTTCTGTGCCAGGTTTTGCCAAATCTCCGTGCTCTTCTATTTCAGTTAGATAATCATCAATGAATTGTGCTACTTCATCTGGTATATCTAAAATGTTTTCTCTTTTACCATCGCTCCAGGTGACAGCAATGGACCATCCTGTTATTGTTTTTTTATCCATAATTATTCCTTTCTAGATCAGGCGCCAACCGTTACCGGACCTATTTTACAGCACGCTGATCAATGATCATCAGGCATTTATTCGGTGTGATCAATTCACCTATAGGAAATTTTTAAGGCATTTCTATAGCACAGCCACCTACTGATCCCAGGACACTAGATTGAGGCCGGCGTGCTTTATTTTAATAGCTCGAGCGACAGGCCTAACAGGTTATCACCTGCTAGTGTCCAGGGATCAGCAACGATTTACGATACACGAGCCTACGCGTATATGCTGGCGGTGTATCCACACTACTGATCCCAGATCCAATAGTCGCGTATGATTTCTCATAGGCCGTATTCGGTTACGATGCTACCCTAGACCATTGGATCAGGGATCAGTTCTGATCCCAGATCTGTGCAAGGTGGTGTACACTTCTTCGATTGCGACCCGCACAGATCAGGGATCAGTTCTGGTTGTTATTCGTTAACTGTTTAATGACATACAACCAGAAGTTGTCCCACTAAATTAATTTACTTGTTTAGCACTTAATTTAGATTATCTTATATAATCCTATTGACAAGTAATGTCAAGTAGTATATTAATTTATTTATGCAAACAAACAGAAAGGACAAAAATGAGTAGAATAAGACTTAATCAAGAGTATCGGAACAAGATTGCTAATAGAATGAGAGTACACTTGGAACAAGAAGATACTGTTGAAAAACAAAACTATGACAATCTAAAAGCAGATCAGATTGACATAAATGATAATGCTTGGAATATGGCACATAAAATAGTTAGACGACATTATACTGAAGATGATGTTGCTAAAGCACAATACTTACAAGACAAGTTTGAAAATGTTTCGACTATTGCAAAGGACAGTTGTTTTCATTTTCATTATATGGGTACAAAAGAAGATAGAGATTATGACAATAATCCTATTGTTAAAGAGGCACAGATAGAAAGCCATTTTGATTTTAGATTAAATGGTAGTTTAGATGTTGACAATAATTCTTCATATTCAAGAAGTGATAATGAATATGGTTATGCTTTGTTTCGTGATGAACTAAAAGCACAAGAGAACTGCAACCCAGATATTTTGATTGAACAAGAGGGCAAAGATCACAACCCACACAGAACAAAATATGTTGACGCAAACAATAAATATCTTGGCGACGACGACAAGGGATATGGCAAGGAGTGGAACGACAAGTATAAACTTGATTTAATTGGTCGTGATTATTGTCGTGATAGGTCTATTGCTTGTACTGAACAAGAGTATATGTTTTTAATAGATTGGAAAAAACAAAAAGAACAATTTGTTATGGCACATCAAAAATGGATTTCATCTATATTACAACAGATGAAAGAAATTAAACTTGGTCTAAAAGGTTATAAATATTTAGACGAGGCAATAGAACTTGCTACTGAACTTGGTTTGAATATTTCAGATGCAGAAATAATCCGAACAAACTCTACTGGCTTAACTATCTACAATCCTAAAAATTTAGCAGATAGGATTAAAGGTATGAAGAACAAGAGAGAGAAAACAAGGGAGGAAAAAATAGCAGAAAGACTATTATACGAGAAACAACAAAGTGTGAATTAACACTTGACAATGTATGGGATTTAATATAAAATCCCATACATAACAGAAAGAAAGGACAGAAAGATGAAATACTTTAGTTGGTTTATGAAATCGAGAAACAAGTTTGCTACTTGTAGAGGTGTTGATGAACACGAATACTATGACGAGTGGAGTGGACAATTCAAAACTTTTAAATCAAAACAATGGACAGACTTAAAAGGTTTTCCGTGTTATAACTTTTGGGATATTGACGCAGAACACCCAAGAACTGCCGTTAATTATTCTGTGAGAAAGGCATAAAAAAATGAGTGAATATAATTGGTGCCACGGACCGAACTGCCATACTAATCACACACAATCAAGAATAAGAGGTAGTGGCGATAATAAAGTTCTAAGAACTAAAAGAATAAAAGTTCATCAAAGTTCTTTTGCTATGGATAATGTTTATAACTACTTCTGTAATCAATCTTGTTTATTTGAATATATTGGCACTTACTTACAATCTATCATTGCTATTGCGCCAAGGCGCGAGGCTCTAGAAACAAGGATTAAGGTAGTGAAAGAAAAGTACGAGAGTCATAGATATAGATATAATGGCAATGAACATATAAGAGAGCCATATCAAGCAACAAGAACTATAATTAAATCAGTTGACAATGCTTGATCTATCCTATATTATCTCAGATATGAAAACAAATACAGACAATAGAACAGAAGAAAGAAGAAACAGATTCAATGGTGAATCTATTATGCTAACTAAACAAGAAGCCAAGATACACGATGAACTATTTATGTGTGAAATGATGGCAACACTAGAGGACAAGACTCTAGGTGAAGGCGCAAGCAAGCATTGGAAAACAATGCGCAAGCACTTGAATTGGTTTAGACAATACAATGCTGAAGCTTATATGGTTCTGTTAGACTAGTCATCAACCTGAGGTTGTGGCGCTAGCGCGCCACATCTCAATAGAGGTACCAAAACCTTTTTCAACTTTGCAATCATTTAAATAATCAATTCATATATAGAAAAAAGGGGTCCCAAATCTTCCCCTTTATTGCTTGATTTGGACGGTTTTAGCCTATAAAACCATTATGGGACCCTTTATGCAAGTAGACCTAGAAAAAATTAAAAAATTACCCCCCGACGTACGTAAAGACTTCATGAAGATGGCTTTGAAGTTAAATGAAAAAAAGAAAATTTCTAAAGTCAATTCTGATTTTTTGGCATTTACAAAACACATTTGGCCAGAATTCATTGAAGGTCGACATCATAAAATTATTGCAAAAAAATTTAACGAAATGGCAGAAGGCAAACTTAAGAGATTAATTGTCAATATGCCACCAAGACATACAAAGTCCGAGTTCGCTAGCTCCTTGCTGCCCGCTTGGATGATCGGGCGTAACCCTAAATTAAAAATTATTCAAACGACTCACACCGGGGAATTAGCGATTCGGTTCGGTAGGAAAGCTAAAACATTAATGGACTCCCCAGAGTATAAGGAAGTATTTGAAACGAGATTAAGAGAAGATTCACAAGCAGCAGGCAGATGGGAAACCGCACAAGGCGGCGAGTACTTTGCAGCTGGTGTAGGTGGAGCAATAACGGGTCGTGGTGCTGATTTACTTATCATCGATGATCCTCACTCAGAGCAAGATGCCCTCAACATGACTGCTTTAGAGCGAGCTTACGAATGGTATACATCAGGTCCACGTCAACGTTTGCAGCCAGGTGGAACCATCGTCTGTGTAATGACGAGATGGAACACGAAGGACTTAACGGGAATGTTATTAGATCATCAAAAGGAAGCTAAAGCAGACCAGTGGGAACTAATTGAGTTTCCAGCTATTATGCCATCGGGACAACCGGTCTGGCCTGAATATTGGAATGTCAAGGAGCTAGAAACTGTAAAAGCCAGTTTAAGTGTTGGTAAATGGAATGCACAGTGGATGCAAAACCCAACTTCTGAAGAAGGTGCAATCATAAAAAGGGAATGGTGGAAGAAATGGACGGGAGACGCGATGCCAAAGTTAGAGCACGTGATACAATCTTACGATACAGCTTTCATGAAGAAGGAAACGGCGGACTACAGTGCTATTACAACGTGGGGTGTCTTTAGAGAAAACGAAGACAAGCCTGCAAACTTAATTTTGGTTGATGCCATTAAAGGTAGATACGAGTTTCCAGAACTAAGACGAGTTGCCAAAGAACAATACGATTACTGGCAACCAGAAACTGTTTTGATTGAAGCAAAGGCATCAGGACTACCTTTGACGTATGAATTAAGGAACATGGGAATACCAGTAATTAACTTTACACCATCTAAAGGAAATGATAAACATACACGTGTTAACTCGGTCGCACCACTATTTGAAAGTGGAACGATATGGGCGCCCACTAATAAGAACTTCGCGCAAGAAGTAATTGAAGAATGCGCGGCGTTTCCTTATGGGGATCACGACGACTTGGTTGACAGTATGACTCAGGCCGTTATGAGATTTAGGCAAGGGGGACTTATACCTCATCCTGAAGACTATAAGGACGAGAAGATTATAAAAACTAAGAGGGTTTATTACTAATGGCTATAAACGCGATTATCAGATTTTTACAAGCAGCGAGAAACCTTGCTAAACAAGGCATGAGTAAAGAACAGATATTAGATTTTGCAAGAAGAGAATTTGGTGAAGTATCTAAACTTTTAAGAAAGCAGATAGATGATATATTTAAAGCAAAACCTAAGACTGAGAAAAAAGGTGGCATAGTAGATATTAAAACTAGGAAAGAATACAAAAAAGAATTAGACGAAGCCTTAGGACCAGATGATGATGTTTTTGGAAGTCCAATAAAGGACCAGAAAATGAAAGAGTTTGATAAGATAAACGCTAAAAAAGTTGTAGAAGAAAGAACCAAGGACATAGCAAAGGGCGATGTTGAAGGAACGGGCGTCGAGAGTCTAGAGACGAGCATCAAGAAAATAAAAGAAACAGCTGATGAGATGAAAGAGTTGAGTAAAAAAACTACTCCTGAAGGCATAATGAAAGAAATTTTAAAAGGTCAAAAGGTAATGTCAGAAAACTATAAGACAGGAAACATTAGAACTGCCGTAAGAGAATTTATGCGATCAGAAGAAAAAGCAGGTAGATTAAAATTAAATGAAACAGATTCTTTTAGAATTAGAGAATATTCACCTATGACAGAAGACGATCCAATTGATGTGTTTAGAAGATATTATGGTGAAGATGCCTTAGATGCAGTGGATGATATTGGAGACGTGTTTCAACAAGGAGAAAGTTTTTCACATTATGAACAGTTATTAAGACAAAACGTTGATCCAAAAATTTTAACTGTTAAAAAAACTGGCGCTGGTGAATATGATGCAAGTGTTGTCGCTGGAGAAAAGATTAGAAAAGCAAAAGAGCAAGAAGCTAAGAATAAACAGCTTTTAGAAGAATTTGAAATTGATCCAGACAGAGAACCAAATGCATACGGCGGTATCGCAGGTAATTTGCGTTTAAATAGAACTGGTTATTTCGCTGGAAAAATTGTTAAAGGATATAAAGTAGGTCAAGGTGCTTTTACTAAGGCTCAAGTTTTAATTCAAAGATTAGAAAATACTATTAAAGAATATAAAGGTAAAACAGATGAACTTGCTAAATATGTCCAAGAAACTTTTCCTAAGTTTATAAAAGAAATAAAAGCAAACCCTAAACTTGCTGACAATGAAAATGTTTGGAAAGAATTAGGACAAGATTTACCCTCAAATCAAGAATTAGTTGTTTATGGAGATGACACTGTAGATTTCTTTAGACAGACAGAAGGTCCTGGTAATATTGAGCGTGTTACAAAATTTTTACAAAAAAATCCTTTTTTAAATAAAGAAGAAGCTATTAAAATTATGAAAATGGAACCTACCGACCAAGTTATGGAAGTTGAAAGATTAAAAACTATTAGAACAAAAAAACACGCATTAGGTGGCAGAGTTCAAATGGCCCACGGCGGCTTAATCAATATATTGAAACTATAATGAAGATTCACGAATACAATGAGATGATGGCGTATCTTACGCGTCCGGCTGTTTATAGACGTGGATTTTTTAAAGGAGAACAGGTTTTAAGTGAAGCTCAAGTTAAAAAAATTAAAAATTTATATCTAGAAGGACAAGGCTACCCAAAAATTGCAAATCAATACGGCGTTGGTAAAACAACAATTGAAGGATTAATTAATGATATGAAAGCTGGTAAAGTTCCTTTTGAAACTTTAACGGATACAGAATTAAAAACTAGAAAAGTAAAACAACCTGGTATGCCTCCTAAAACAGCGGATCCTGAAGGTTTAGCAAAATGGGTGCAAGAATTTGATGGTACAACACGACCTAATTTTACAGCTGTTGCTAAAGAATTTGGATATAAAGACAAGAGCGTAGTTAATAGAGCTATTGCAAAAGTAGGCAGAGAAGATATTCTTGACCTACCTTATCCTAAAGGTAAAGAAACTTTAAGAAAAGAAGCAGTCGCTGCAAAAAATGTAAACTATTTAGATGATGTAGAGTTTGAAAAATTAAGTAGAAATTTTAGTCCAGAAACCTATGATAATTTTATAACAGGTAGCGATACAGAATTTGCAGAATATTTAAATAGTAAGGGACATAAAGCTTTTGGAAATAAAGATTTTACAGTGGATAATGTAAGTTCGAGAAGAGCGAAATTAAATTTACCTAATACTAATGTAACAACAAGAGGCACTGTGTTTAGTGATGAATTTATTCTTCAAGAAGCTGACAGAATGTATCTTAAGTATGATGTTGAAAAAGAAGGAATGAAAAAAATTAGAAATAGAGTTTATACAGCTAGAGATCAAGAAAAAAACTTAACATTAGAAGAAAAAGAAAAGTTATATAAGCAAAGACAAACACCAGCTAAAACACCTAAACAACATTTATACAATATCGGTAAGAAACCAGGCCCAGAAAAATTATTTTGGAGAGACTTATTAACAAACGCTCAAAGACATCAATCTTCTTTAAAAGGTAGAGCACAAGGATTACCTGAATCACATATAAAATTTTTAAACCCTGATCAAATAAGACCAACTGATATAAAATCAACGTTTGACCTTAAACTTATAGATACCAATGTAATTGACCCTAAAACAGGAAAACCTAAAGTATTAACATATAATAATTTTTTACAACATATCGATGACAATCAAAAACTATATGGCATAGATTCTAAAACAGCATTGGGTGAGTATAAAAAGAAAAGATTTATACAAGAAAATACAGATCTTTATAAAAAGTTTGGTAAAACATTTGGTCAACTACATCCTTTTCACATCCATCATACTGCTGGTAGAGGAGCAAATGCTTTTAATGTTCAATTTGCAGTTGGTAGCGAAAATATGAAAGAAAATGCTTTAAGAAGAACTTTTGATAGGGAATGGAAAGCTGCAAAGAATTTTGGTGAGCAAAGAGCAGCGGTAAAAAAATATTTAGATAATGTACCAAAAAATTTAGAAGTAAGATTAAAAAATACACCTTATGGCGTTAGAGAAACTTTTGTTGATATGACAGGAAGAATTGCACCTGATTTAAAAGAAACAGTTATTCAAAGAGGAGGAACTAAACTTAAAGCTAATGTAATTCCGGGTCTAGAGAATTTAATAAAATCAGTTCAAGCTATGCCAGATGATTTTAGAGCTAAAAGATATTGGACATTAGGATTAAAAGGTCTAGGAATTTTAGCAACTCCTTTAATTGCTTACGATGGTTATACAGCTATTAAAGAAGGTTTACCTGCAGATGAAGTTGTAGCAAGAGCTTTTTTGGGTGCAGATAAACTTTTGTATAAAGGAAAAGAAGTTTTACAATTAACACCAGAAGAAAGGGAAGCAAGAAGTGTTGTTAAACAAAATAAATTAAGAGAATTAAATGAAGATCAAATGATGGGCTTTGGATTTATTGAAGGACCAGAAGTTGATTCAGATTTAACTGTAGAAGAAGCCGAAGCAAAATGGAAAGAAGGTCAAGACAGATACGCTGACTTTAGAGAAGAAAGAGATGCAGCTAGAGCTAAACAAAGAAAAGATATATTTACTGCTATTACAGATCCTCAAGAAATACTTTCAAGAGAAATTTCTGCAGCATCAGGCGGCCGTGTAGGTTTTGACGAAGGATCAAAACCAAAGAGTCCAGGTAGAAGAGCTTTTCTAAAAGGTATAACTGCTCTTGCAGCATTACCTCTTGTTGGAAAATATTTTAAACTTGGAAAAGTTTTAGAAAGAGCATCTACTTATACAGGACCAGCAATAGACAAAGTTAAAGGCATGCCAGAATGGTTTCCCGGTCTCGTTAAAAAGCTCTGGAACGAAGGTGAGGATGTGACTAAAACTGTTGCTTATAAAGATAGACAAGTTGTTAAAAGAGGTACACTCGAAGGTGGTGATGATGTAGATATGATTTACGACATGGACACTGGAGATGTGAGTATAAATGTAACTCCCAAAAAAGGAAAATATGAAACTTCTAGTGGAGCTTATAACAAAGAATATTCTTTAGATTATAAAAAAGGTGAACTTGTAGAAGAAGGAAAATATGCAGGAAGCAGATCAGCAGATGACTTTGCTGTTGGCGAAGTTAAACCTTCCAACATAGATCCTGATGGAAATGTTGATTGGGATGCTGATTATGTGGATATAGATGATGCAATGACTGATTTATCTGAACTTGAAAACTTTGCTAAGAAAAAATGATTAAAAAACTAACAACTACAGTACCCCCTAAAAGAGGGCCTAATCCACAAGGGTTGAATATTCCTTCAAAACAGGTTACAACTACAATATCGGAGAAAACAAATGGCAGAAATAGACAAAGCTTTACCAAACGTAAAGCAAACACTAAATATTCCTAATCCACAGGATGTAGCAATAGCGGAACAAGAAGTTCAACAAGATGTAGAAAATCCTGTTGATGTACAACAGAATGAAGATGGAAGTGTTGATATAAATTTTGACCCTATGGCAATGAACCCAGGGCAAGATCAAGGCCATTATGCTAACTTAGCAGAATTATTACCTGATGATGTTTTGGATAGATTAGGAAGTAAACTTCATCAAGATTATTCCGATTATAAAACTTCAAGAAAAGATTGGGAAA
>VTLG01010457.1_pt1 | contig 40616 bp, 18 predicted proteins | sample 4694571 | NCBI WGS metagenome assembly VTLG01 (sample SAMN12604809, study PRJNA352737) | marine metagenome | biome: ENVO:00000447; feature: ENVO:00000209|ENVO:00000569|ENVO:01000036; material: ENVO:00002151; isolation source: viral sequences binned using virsorter ...
GTCAGGTGCAGAAGGATCGGCAACGATATCAGCTGCTGTTGCTAACATGAAATCTTCACCTACAACTTTGCATCCTCGAACATCTTCTTTAAGTGATCCAACACCACGAGAAGATACTCCAAGGGTTACACCTTCACCGATAAGATTTTGTGCGATCTTACCCATAGGTGTTGAAAGGAGTTGTGCCTTTCCTCTAAAATTATTTCCCTCTTGAACAAGAGAAGTAATCTTATGAGATACACGATCAAGGTTTACAGTAGGACCTTCGGGATGTCCGAGTTCACCTAGTGCTCTACCCTTTTTAACAAAACTTTCATTGTATCTATGAACCTCTTTTGCAAGAGTGTTTATTGGATACATTCTACCATTACGGTTTTTAATTTCACCTTGAAGGAATGTTCCCTCAATGTACATTTTTTTCTGAGCACCTTTACCTTCTACAATAAATTTAACTCTTGCTACTTCTTCCGTAATTAGTTTCATTAGAAATCTCCTACTATTTGAACTTCTGAAATATGTGTTTTACCAGTTCCTCTCACTGCGACCTTTACGACTCTTCTAAGTTCACCAGTAATTGAAGCTGTTGCCTTATCACTTGAACCTACACCAATTACAACTTTACCAGACTGACTTGAATCAAATCCTGATGTTCCATAATTTGCTGGAATATTTTGAGTAACTGTTGCAGATGTTGTATTAAAACCAGTTGTACCAGTAACCTCAATAGTATCACCAACAGCAAAGGGTGATTCCATTCCAGTAGCAAATGTAAATGTTGTTGAAGCATCTGCAGTTGTTACACCAACAATATTTGAAGATGCAACTTTTTCCTTAAAGACAGTTGGAGTGTCAATAGGAACAAATATGCTACTATCATCTGTTGCTGTTGGGTCAGTTCCAACCTCAACAAATGCATCACCACCTTGTGGAGTTACCCTAAGATAACCTGACTTTAATGGTATTGATGCACTTGTTGCATTTCCAGAAACAGATGCTATTTTTTGAACGACCTTAAAAGCTGCCATTTTTTATAATCAACCGTGATAGTGTTATTTATGAATCCTCTTCTGCAGAGTCATTTTCTGCATCTGCAATTGAAGGATCAAACATCTGTTTAGCAATATCAGCTCTCTGAGAATTTATTTTATCAGCAGCTTTTGCATACAGTGTGTCTTTGATCGAATCTGATATATCAGTTGCTGATGCATCAGTTGCAATCATGTCAAGTAATTCATCCATATTTAATATTATGTTAAGATATCTTGATTATTTATATCTCCGCAGACTTAACATCTTTTTGGAACTGTGCGTCAGTTACTGTTGCATCAGATTCTAAGTCTGGTTCAGTGGGTACTGCTCCTAAATCTCCACCACCTTCAAGTGGTTGTCCAGTGATAGGATCAACTGCACTCGGATCAGGAATTACACCATCTTTAATTTCTTTTTTAATTAATTCATCTTGCTCTTCAATCTCTTGATCTGTCTGACGAAGAACCTTTGTACGAACATAATGATTAGAAAAATACTTACCAATATATGGTTCAATTGTTGCTAATGTTCCAAGTCTTTCATTCATTAATTCAGACTCTTTTAATTCTGCAAATTGATTATCATATAAGAAATCATATTGAATATGATCACTTAGAGAATCCCAATCTTCTGGTGTAATTATATTCTTTAATATTAGTTGTGTTTTAAGTAAATTATTGAATAGATTTGAGAATCTCTTTCTCAATCTTCCTACAAATTTTGCAAATTTTAATTCATCTCTTAATATCTCTGATGAACGACCTAAATTAAATCCACCATCACTTGCAATTCTTGATTCTGGAACACCTAATGCACGATATAATTTCTTCTGGAAATATTCAATATCTGTAAGTTCACCTAAGTTTTGTCCACCAGGTAATGTTGTGATTTCAGTTCCTCTTCCACCCTCTCTTCTTGGCAACCAAAAATCTTCCATCATAGACATAAACTTACGATCATCACGAACCTCTCCAGTTCCTGCATCATAAACAAGTTTATTACGATAACGACTCATCACTTCTTTTAGATATTGTTCTGCCTTTACCTTTGGAAGATTACCAACATCAATATAGAATATTCTTCTTTCTGGTGCTCTTGATAACCTGTAAATTACAAGACTATCTTCAATCATTCTTAATTGATTAAGTGCTTTGATTGCCTTGTGCAAGTATGATAAACAAGTTCCCTTATTACGATCAAATAATCCAGATGTTACATGACATACTGAATCTTTTGCGATTTTAATTTGTCCTTTACCACCTGCACCAGCCGCAGTTGAATACATGGTTGTAGGGTAATTAGGTTTAGGTGAGTAAATATAATATTCATCTATCTCAGGATATTCTGCTTTCTTTGTTCCATTTCCTGCAAGTGGATCTAATGGTAAATTACCTTTATTTTTTGTTCCCTTTTCTTGACGAACAAACTTCATCTTCATGGGATCAACATATCTGATCTCTTGAATACCATCCTGTGGTCTCTTTGTATCAATAACTTTTATGTAATATAACCTTCCATCTACGTACCAATTCTTAAAAATTTCATGAGATTTCTTATCAAAGTCCATCATTTCTTTGATGCCTTTGAATTCCTCTCTAATTTTATCCTTTAACTTATCAGTTGCGTTTACGTTTGATAATTCTATTTCTACTGGTGAGTCATATAAATCACTGACTATACCTTCATTTACAACATCTTCAATTGCACCATCACATTCTGGATGCAGTGCCATTTCACGATATCTTTTTATCAGATCATATTCGGTTCTATATACACCTTCTATATCTACATACTGTCCATAAAACCCAGATTGAACAAAATAGTCAACCCCGTCCTCGTTACTACGAGGAACGGGTGAGACTACTGAATCGGGTGTTTTTTCCGAATCATCAATTGAGAATCCAAAGAGTTTCGCCATTGTATAACTATTTTTCTTTTATTATAGCACTATTTATCAGTTTTAACTTATGCTTTCTCCTCCAGCATTATCACCGACTCCTTTGATTGACTCAAAGTATAGTACTTGTAATTCTACCGTAAACTCCTCTATTGTGTCAACTGTTTCATAAGATAAGTCAACCTGACTAATATTTGTTGGAAAAACATCATAGAATCTGTAACTTCTAAGAGTTGAACCATCTCTATCAAGTTGATGAACATATGCATCTTCTTGATAATCTGCTGGATTGTTTGCTCCAGTTGCATCAGATAATCTATTGATTGAATTCATCCACTTTTCAAAAGCAGAACGAATTGAGAAGTCAGTATCGTTAATAACTGTGATAGTCCATGTATCAAATGTTCTATCTCCTGCTATTTTTAAGATTCTTCCTCTGAAATTGACATCTATTGGAGTGATGTTAGAAGCAGGTAAGGCAGCTGCTTTGACTAAGAATCTTGCCTTATCCTTTACATCATTGTCGATTGCAATCTCTTCTGGGAAAGCAAGTTCGACTTCAAATAGATTCGGTCTTGCACCACCACCAACTAACTTACTTTTAAAGTCAGTTATTCGTCTTAAAGGTGGTCTATTAAATTGGGTTGCCATTTTACTTAATTACCTCTACTTAAACAGAACCGACTACTTCCTCGAATGATACACCTGTTCGTGTAGCAACGAAGGTTAGACCGATGAAGTTAATGGATCTTGCAGGTTTAATGAATATGTCTGCGACAAATTCATTATTATCTATGATTGCAGCAGTGTTATTTGTTTCATCACATATAACTCTGAAATCAAAGATTCCTCGTTTTGCCTGTACATCACGAAGGAATGGTTCAACAATGTTTACAAAATTTGTTCTTGTAATCTCATCGTTGAATTCAAACATTTGATCTCTTGCAGCTGAAGAGATTGCATTTTCAAGGAAGATAAACAATCTACGAACGTTTATCCTGTCAAATGCAGATGCTTTACCAAGTCCTGTCTTATCACCAAAGAGAATTATTCCTCCACCAGGTGAGAAGATAATTGGATTGATTCGATTGGAATATAATCTATCCCTTTGTGTTTGAGATGGATTATAAGTTAACTTGACTGCATTAAGTATTGCACCTCTTGCAGTTCCTGCTGGTGAGAACCAAGGGAAGTTGTTAATATCGTTTCTCGCACATAATCCAGCAATGTCACCGTTCATAGGAACATATCTGAATGTATCTGCAAATCTATCATACATGTACTTGTAACTTCCATCAAATACTGCGAATGATGAAGATGTTACAGGAGCATAGAAACCAACTACATTATCTGTAATTGCTTCATCATCAAAAACAGTTACAGAACCTGCACTTCCATCACTTAGGAAAGCACCTCTATGTGGTGAAACAAATGCAACTGCATCTTTTCTTATCTCTGCAACAGAGATAATTTTATTTGCTAATGATTGTGTTGTTTCTTTAGTATGATTACCAGAACCCATTAGAATGAAGTCTGCTGAGTTTAAATTATCATCTTCAAAGAGTTGATAACCAGCTGCTAATCCAGCTAGAGTAACTTGGAATGCTCCAACTGCATCTTCATCGGTTCCACCATCATAGTTTTTACCACCAGTAAGTGTTAATGTTGTTGCTCCAATACCAGCAAATCTAATACCTTGAGTATTTTGATCCCAACCAACATCACTTGAAAGATTAAATGTACCAGATGCGAATGATGTTGTAACAATTCCTGCAGGTGCTCCACCAGCAAAGATATTAGTTGAATTGTTATAAGTATACTTTCTCCAGTATGAAGGTGATCCTAATGAATACTCACCATCTTTTGCCTTTGAAAGTGATAAGTGCTTCTCTAAAATTGTTCCTGCATTACCTGATACTTCACCAGTATCATCAATTACAACCACATGAACTTCATCAAATTTTGAATCACGAGCAGATGAGAAGTTTGATGTACCAGGACGATCTGATATGTTGTTCCAATTAATTGTTGTATTTGTTAATTGAATTGTTTGTGAATCAAACCAATCTGTATTTGAAGTTGGAGTCCCAGTTGTATAAGATGAGGACTGACCAGTTGTATGAATCGCAACAGCAGAATTTCCAAACTTGTATATACCATTTGGTTGATAAGTAACGTCTGTCGAAACTCCTGCGTTTGTTAATTGCTCAAGTATTTTTACTGATACTTGCTTTTTACTTGAATCTACTTGAGTTACAATACCTTTAAAATATCCAGTAAGTAATGTAGTAGTTCCAGCACCTGCTAATACAGTGTCTGCAGGAATTGCTTGTGTTATACCATAACCAACTTGTATATTAGTTGGTAATGCACTAAAGGTTAATATTTGATCTGCTAAATCATCAATAATGGCAACTTTTAAGTTATTTGCCCATGAACCAGGATTTCTAGCAGCAACCGTAACACCTGTTATGGTTGATCCATCATATCCTAGATCGTTATAATGTTCTGTGCTTTTTATCTTTATGTCCGATGCACTTCCAGAAAATGCATTCTTTAAGTCATCATCATCTGCTCTAACAACTCTTAATGGTCCACCATAAGCAAGGTATGATGAAGCAACCATCCAATACTCATAATGCTTGTCAGCAGAGTATGGTTTTCCAAAAGCATCTAATAAATCTTGCTCTGTCTCCACCAAAATTGGAAGGTCAACTGCTCCTTTGGCAAATGGTCCAACAAGAGCACCAACTTTGTCCGATGCTGTGTCTACACGACCAACGGTTAAGTCTACTTCTCTAACTACAATTCCAGGAGATGCTAAATTTAGTGGCATCTTTGTTCTCCGAATCTCAGATTATTTCTGAAATTATTTATTAAAATACCCTTTTTCATGTAGTCTACATGTATTAAAAAGCACCATCCCAGAAGGTATCACCCATTGGTTGCATGTTTCTTGATATGAAATATAACCCAACGTTACAGGCAAACCAATTAATATTGATTATCCAAGTTTGTCTCCAAAGATATTTTCGATTTGTTTCTACTATGTAAATATTTCTCTGATTATCGGATTGTTTCACAATTTGTTCTAGTATTAATGCAATGACAAATCCGATTGCATATATGTAAAAAGCAAAGTTAAGAAAACTAGAACTGAAAAGTAAAGCTGAAATCATCTATAATCCCACATGTATGAACGATCACCGTATTCATCAGTATGCCATACATCACCGTCTTTGTCAACAAACTGAGTATCCTCCAATCCAGTGTTTATAAATCCGAATGGTGCCATATCTTGTTCAATTTGATTTTTCTGTTCCTCATATATTCTCTTTCTTATATCATTATCAGTCATTTCTTTAAAATATTCTTGCTGGACTAACCATGCAAAAAGAACTAAACACATTGCTAAATCATCATTACATCCCTCTTCTGCCTCAAAAGAATTATGTTTTTGAGCAAATGTAGTTAACTCTGATATAATTTCATAGTCGCAGGTAAGTAATTTATGATCTTCAATCAGTGTTTTCAGGTTACTACAACCAAGTTTCTTAACTGCTGAAGTAGTTCTTACACCAAGTTGTGTCTTCTTTCCTGAAAACCCTTGACCTACTATTTGACCATTTCGACCTCTCATCGACGCCATAAGTAAGTTTTCATACTCCAAATCATATTGAAGTATGCTGGCAACTTGATCCCCAATATCATTTACCTCAACTAGAAGGTAAGCATTGTTATATCCTTTTGCTACATCAAGTATAACATTTGGGAACAACATTGGTTTAATTTCGTTGTTTCGATATTTTGCAACTACTTTGTATGGAAATTGGGTTGTATCAAAAACAATGAATGCAGAGTAATCATTTCCAAGTCCTCTTGCAACGTCAACTGTAATTATGTAATTATGATCTTTTTCTGGTTTTTCGTAAATATCTAAACCTGCATTTCTTGTGATTGGATTTTCATATACCATATTTTTCAATATGGCAGGTGCAATTAGTGTATTAACAGAACCTAGAAATTCACATTCAAACTCAACCCTGAATTGTTGCTCTGATGTGTTTGCAATAGTTTGTTCTTTCCAAACAGCATCTCTGCCTGGCACTTCACTCCAATGAACATCAGTTGGTACATATTCATTTTTATTTCTTTCTGCATCGTGCCAATACCTGTAAAAATGGTTCATTCCGTGAGGAGTCGAAACCATTATGACTTTGGTGTTTTTACCAGAAGTGATAGTAGGATATACTGAGGCAAAGAATGACTCAGCAATATGGTTAGGAACAAAGGCAAACTCGTCCAGAAAAAGAATGTTGAAAGACATACCTCTAACTGCACTTGCAGAGGTAGATGCCGCCAGTATTTTAGATCCATTTTCTAACTCCAAACTTCCTTTATTCCAAGATATTATACCCTGTTGCATCCATTTAGGCAAATTCTCGTATGCAGTCTGTAATCTACCTAATAAATCACGGGCAGTTGCTGCTTTGTTTGCAAGAATACCAATGTTTGTACTATCATTGAAAACAGCATAATGTAAAAGATATGATACAGATGTGGTAGATTTACCCGTCTGCCGAGGCATCTTACATATGTTGAAACGGTTTTCATGAAATCTTTTAATTAAAGTTTCTTGAAAATCATATGGATGAAACTGAGTTAATCCTTCATCAAGTGAGACAATCTTAATATAATTCTTTGCAAAATAAACTGGGTCATTCTTACATTTAATAAACTCAATGACCTGTTCCTCTGTAAATTCATGAGGAGTATTTGCTTTTTTTAAATTTGGATTACCAAGGTATACATTATCATTCATAACTTATCAGCAATTCCAACGTCTACGTGCTTGTCTTAATCTACTATTCGGATCTTTTGCTGCTTTTGGAAACTTCTTCATTTGTCCTGCACTTCTTGCACAGTAACTCTTTCTACGATTTGCTGCTTTACTACCTTTCTTCAACTTAGATGGTTTTGTAGTAACAGCAGTTTGTAATTTAGAACCAGGATTTCTACGACGATATGCTTCGACACCTTTCTTTGTCATTCCAGCACCTGATTTTGTGGGTCTTTTGTGTCCTGACTTGACACTCATACCCTTCATATCATCTTCATGTAACTTTTTTGAGTCGTCCTTACCCTCATAACCTACTTCTTCTTTTTTCTTATTTAACTTTTTAGCAACATTTTTAGTAGCCATACCACTCATAGCACTAACAGCACCACCTACAGCACCTAATGCTGCAGTAGTTCCAATTGCACCAGCAGTCAAACCTTCATCTATTTCAGATCTCCAATCAGAATATTCTTCTTTTTTAAATTTACTTTTAATTTTATCTTTAGTATTTTTTACAGATTTTCCAATAGATTTTGCTGCTTTTGCTCCATAGTGAAGAGCAGCTGCACCACCAATTGCTCCAAGAGCCATACTAGCACCTTGTCCACCTTGATATGTAGTATTGGTTGTATTGTTAGTAACTTTATCACCACTAAAAAATCTAGAATTCATATCTCCAGTGGTACTTGGAGAATTTGTTCTCTCTAGTTGAAGATCATCTCTCCAATTAGAAAACTCTTCTTTCTTCACACAATTATTGTATCTCTTACCAAACATTATCTTAGTGCCTTTCTTTTCATAACCTGGCCAACACTTTTGTGCTTTCTTTTCCTCTAAGTTGTACTCCTCTTTCTTCGTGCTATTACCCCAGTTTGCAGCACCAACTTTACGACACTTAACTAATGCTCCTGATGCATATGCACTTGGCCATACAGAATATCTTGATTTTACTTTATGATAGCAAGCATCTTTTGTACCACTACCCTTACCTTTCTTATCTTTTGCTTCTCCTAATACTATCTCATCACCAACTTCTACATTATATTCAGTGAACCAACCACGATTTGCTTCAATTGCAAACAATACTTCACCATCAGACGATACAGGTAAACTACTATATGGTGTTAGTTCTTTAATACTTTCAACAGTTCCGTCTTCTTTTACAAAAGCAACATCAAGAGGAATACGAGTATTTTTCATATGAAAGGAGTATTGTCCTACTTCCTCAAATATGAAAAGCATTCCTTTATCAATATCTAAACTCTCACGGAACATGAGACCTAATTTAAAGTCTCCATCATTCTTTGGTATCTCAACATGTAATGGTAAATCAATATACCCTTCACTTGTAGTTGTGGTATGTTGTTCATCAGGTGCGTTTGATGTAAGATTTTTTTTCATTTGCTTCTTTGAAATTTTAGGACCACCAATTGGATCACCGTATTCATCTCTTTTCATCTCTTCACTCATTTTCTTTTTTGGTTTATCAGTTGAGACATAAGTTGGTTTTGCAGCACCAGTCTTTGCTTGTTGACCTGGATCTGCTTTCTTCTTTCTACGAGCAGCAGAGAGTCTTTCTGCTTTTGTCATACTTGCTCTCTTTGATGATGACACACACTTAGGTGTACCCTCACCAGGTTTGTCACTAGCACAAGTTCCTCCTGTGACGACATTCACCCAACCAGGTTTGCCATCTTTGGACTTTGAACCTTTGAACCATTTATGAAGTGAACCTTCTTTCACTGATTGTTGAAATGCTTTCTTTACTTCAGACACACCAACAACATCAATTACCTCTGCAAAGGTTTCTCCTTTTGAATCTTCGATAGTAACAGAATCACTCATTGGAACTAGAATTCTCCTTATTATTTAGTATTCCTTGTTTTAACATTTTTGATAACTCAGATGTAGAACCAACAAAGAGTGCATTATTAGTTACGTTGTTTGTTGTTTGTTTTTTATCTTCCTCTACATCTTTAACTTTCTTTTGAAGTTCCATTAACTTATCAGTAGTATCTGCAACTGATTTAATTATTTGTCCTGCAACCTCATATGCTCTTGGACTTGCAGTTTCACCAGCAACTTCCAATACTCCATTTAATGATTCTTGACCCTTTTCAATTAATGAATAAAGATTAGCACGAGTGTAATCATAATCTTTTTTAATATCATCAGTTTCAATTTTTTTCACCTTTTTAGGTGTGCTTACTGGTTTAGCATCAATCGCACTGGTTGTATTTAAAGCTTCATCAATCGAATCATAGTTAGTCATCGTATTCATTAGATATCTTTTTGTTGTGTTGGACTATATGATTTTGAGTCATTAAATTCTTCAATTAAACCATTAAATCCAAAATCATCATCAGGTTCAACTAGAGCGTCATCCGCAGCAGTTAATACATCGATAGATGCATTTTCAATATGTGTTGTAGCAACACTTTGATAACCACGATTAACTATAATCGTATTTGCATCAACGATTTCTTTAATCTTCATGATTTCTTTATCTATAATAATTCTCATACCAGCGCTCAAAGCAGTGGTCGAAGTCACATCAAAACGAGTTTTAGTTTTAGATAAATTAGTTCTTAATACGGTTGTATTATCATTATCATAATCTTGAAGTGCTTGAGGAGTCGCAGTGTATCTTAATTCTCTTCTTGCATTTTCAGTATCAACAGAAGCATGATAATCGACCTGAACTTTCTTGATGAGACCTTCACTAGATTCAGCTACAGGACCGAAGAGATAAGTTTTAGCAGTAAAGTTTAATGTGTATATAAGTGCTCTTCGTGTTGCAAAATCACCCTCATAGTCATCTTGAAACGTTATATTATCTAATACGATTGGAACATCTCTTTTTTCACCGATAACATCTACCAAGTTAATAGTGACGTTAAATGATGGTTGAAAATAAGGTAATATTTGTTCAATTATCTGCAATGCATCATCGTTCAATTTGACTAATATGTTCAATTCAAATCCAAGATTGTATGGAACTGGCATGAATACCTTTCTTAAATTACTACCATCTGATGCTTTAAAAGTTTGTGTTATACCACCTTTTCTTGTTGCATCATATGCAATATTAGTTGTTTCAAAAGACATTCTCGGCAATGTAATTTGAACAGCACGATTTAAATCTGGTTGTTGCTCTAATCTTGCTAGGAATTTTTGCATAGGACCGTAAGCAAGAGGCACTCTTATATCACTATTTTCTTTTCCCTGACCATCTCGATGACGAATATGAATGTCATTGAAAATTGTTCCAAAGGCAATTATGGTTTTTCTGAGTATTTCGTGATAATAGTATTGTCCTAACATTAGAATGTACCGAATGGATTACCTTCTGAAAAATCGAGTATTTGATCAGCTTCACTTTCAAATATATCGTTTGATTCAAAGGTAGTGTCTTGATTTTCTCCACTAAAGAAATCAAGTGAATAATTTGTCATGACAGAGGAACCGAATGATACCACTGTAGTAACACCAGTAGTATTTAACGAAACTTTACTTATGTTAATTTGACTTGCTCCAATATTTGTAACAGTCGCACCAACACCGATAACTTGTAATGTACCAAACAATAATTGATTGACACCTTGATTAAGTGTGATTCCTGATGTGTTTATACCTGTAATTAATGTCGTTGTGACACCAATTGTTGCAACAGTAGAAAAATCAACTATGAAATGAGTAGACTCAGTTGCCTGAATAGTTTCACCAGGAATAAATGCTGCTTGGGTAGTTCCAATACCAACATTTGATATCTTAAGAATTTTCGTATCAGTATCCCACTCTTTGACTCTTGCCTCAATGCCAGATGTCATACCTCTTATAATCTCACCTCTTTCATAGTTTCCAACACCACTTATTAATGATGGATTTGCAATCGTAACTGTTGGAACTACTGTATATCCAATACCAGCATTTCTTAATCGTATGTCAGATATCGTATTATCTGCTAAAAGATTTACTTCTGCCACAGCTGGAGATGTGCTTGCACCAACGATTGAAATCGTAGGAGTTGCAGCATATCCAACTCCATTATTTGATATAGTAAAATCAACAATACCGAAGTTTGATAATTCAACAGCAGCAGTCGCAGCAGCACCAACACCACCACCTCCTGTTATAGTGACTAATGGTGAAGTTGTATATCCAATACCTGCATGTGTTAATTCAATTCTTTCGATAGAGAATATACCTGCTCTTGTCGTTGTGATAGCAACAGCAGTTGCATTTACGTTTCCTGCACCAAATGGAGCAGTAGAAATAGCAACAGTAGGAGTGCTCGTATATCCACTACCATCATCATTTAAAACAATTTCTCTAATATATCCTCTGTTAGCAACATTTAGTTGTGCGTTTGCGGTAGCAGTTACACCAGTTCCTATCAACTGTAAAGTTGAAATATATCCAATATCCTCTAGTTGAGAATCAATAATATCAATACCCGTATCAATAACTTCATCTTCATATTCAAAGAGTTCACATTTAAGTTGATAAACATAATTTTTACCTAATTGGTAAAAAGGATCTTCATGCTCTACAAATTTTACTTCAAATAACCTTGCACCAAGTGGAAAAAATATAATATCTCCTTCACGAGGTCTTGATGCTAATTCATAATCTTCATCTGCTTCCAAAAATGGAGATATAAAATCTTCAAATCTTTCTTTTGATATGGTAACTGTAAGTTCATCTCTCAAACTCACACCAAATTTAGTCATGATGTCTCCCTGACCACCATAACCTTCAAAAGTATTTACATATGCTTCTAATAAAAAATTATCATCAAAAGCAGATGATTGCACTTCTTTAATTATTGTTTGTTTTCTTACAAATTTTCTTGGAATATATGTTACTTCAACACCAAATATTTTAAGGTGTTCATTAATTAAATCCTGAGTAAGTCTTTGCTCACTTTGAGAACCTTGTAGAAAAAAGGGATTTAATGCCATCAATCATCACCCAATAAAATCAAGAGGAGGTAACTCATATTCGAGCATCATCTTCTCTTTGATTCTCTCCAATTCTCTCTCAGCATCATCATATATCTCACGACCATTTAGTTCGATGCCACCTGGTAATTTAACTCCTCTGAATTTGATTAAATTTTGACCCCATTGCCTTTTTATCAAAGCAGTCAGATAAAGTTTGACAAAGTAATCATTATATACTTGTGTAAAAGTATCTGGATCTAATGCTCTATGACAATCTAAAACTAAGAAATTTCCTTCTTTTTGAGCACCCCAATCAATATCTAAGTATAATCTGTCCTGTCTCTTATTAAATCTAACTTGTGCTTCAGGTGTAAGTAAGAAGTCAATATCCTCAAGACGAGTCTTGGTCATACTATATTGAAGTAACTCAACAGAGTTAAAATAATACAAATCATTTAAAAATAACTGATATTTAATACTAAACATACTACCAGATATTGAACTGGTATCAAATTTAAATATTTTGTTTACTCCTACAACAGAGTCAGGTATTTGTAAAAAATTTGAGTTTTCGTAGAATGTTGTTGTGGTAGTTCCGTATCCAGGTATATTCGTTGATGTGGTTGTAGTTGTAACAATACCAACACCTGTTTTACTATTAATTGCACTCTCACCAGGCACATCTGCTCCTATGCCTCTGTCAATATCACCCTGTGTAATTTCATATTTAAGATACATCCTCTCAACACCATCAAAGTGTCTTTCATTGAAAAGTTGTATCGCATCATCAACCAAATCATCAACTTGATCATCATCAACATTTATCTCCAAGACAGGAGCACCCAACTTCCTAAAACAGTAGTCAATTAATTGTTGTCTAGTTGTTGGTTTCGCCATCTTCTTCGATATCTGCTAATAGATTTTCGTATTTTTCTTGCAGTTCCATTTTTTCTGCGAGTAATTCTTTTTGAGCATCAAGATGATCTTGTACAATTGTCTGCAATTTTGCTTCAAGAAGAATATTTTGGTTGGTTAATGTAGAAATTTTTTGGTTATAAATTTTAATCAAAGCATTCACATCAACATCATTAGAATTTTTCATTGTTTAGAACGAACCTCCATCAATCGTCGTTGTCCATTTAGGAATGTTGTTTACATCAGTAGTAAGTATAAAATTAGATGTAGTTATACCAGCAGCTGTGCCAGCAGCACCTACTTGTTTACCTGTTGTATCAAAATAAACAATACCATTTCCTGTGGTATCATAATCACCATTCTGGAAATATATTCCCTTAATATCTAGGAAACCTTTTGTACCACTTACAAGATTATTGGTGATAGTGGCATCAGGAATATATGTAAATGATCTTTCTGGTGCATTACTTGCGTCACCACCAAGATCATGAAATCCAAAGAAACCTTGTTTTTGGTTTCCAGCACCTGAACTTGTATTATAACCAAATGCTACACCACGATCAGTATTTGTGTCAACATTTGCTGTGACTGTTAGTTGAGTTGTTGTTGCAATACCACCAACCTGAACAGCATTACTAATTGTAATTAACTTTTCAGGAACATCATATGTTGAGATTGTAGTATTTGCTGCTATATTATTACCAGTAACCGAATCACCTGTATGAATACCTGCAGCTGTGTCAATCTTGACTGTACTAACACCAGCATTTGCTGTCATCATAACAGTTCTTGTACTGGTTGTGACACCCAAATTTATGATAGGGTCATTCAGGTTGACTGTAAATGAATCAACAGTTGTGGTAGTACCATCAACTTGTAAATCACCTTTAACAATAACTGTACCTTCATTACTTAAACCATCTGGAAATGGATCAATGTATAGTAAGTTTCCATGACCTTGTTTGGTAGAAATAATATTTGATGAAATACCAACACCACCAATTCTTGCATCTAAAGCATGAAATACTCCACCTGTTTGATGCATATCATTTTCAAAGGTTGAAATTCCAGTAACTCTTAAATTACGGATAGTCATTTCATCAACAAATAAATCATCGGCAATATGTAAATCACCACCTATGAATAAGTCACTAATAAATGTACCAATACCTGTGAAAGTAGAAACACCAGTAACACCTAGATTTCCACCTATATTAACACTCTTCTCTATACCTACTCCACCTTCGACTATGAGGGCACCTGTATCCTTTGTGGCAGAATCAGTCACATCTGCCATTACGATTGCTACACCGTTCTCGTAGACCCAATCAGCACCTGTTACGTTAATTCTATCATCACCAGATTCATCATATGTTATTTTTGAATCTTTACTATCACCAAAGGTTAAAAATATATTATCACCTACAACAACTTCACCTGCACCATTTGGAACAAAGAATATATCACCATCTGTATTTGTAGATGAAAGAACATTTGCATCTAATCTTAAATTATCTACATTCCATTGATCTACTTTTCTATTCTGGTCAAGAATTGCAACAAATCCCCTTGCAGCTGCACTTGGGTTAGATACACCATTTATTGTACCAGCAGCATGTGACATTAAATCTGTAAAATATCTTCCACCAACTACTTGAGGATTACCTGCGTTATCTCCAACAAATAATCTATCACCACTATTTGCTTGTGTTCCACCTCCACTCAGAGTTACACCAACTTCACCAAAATTTAAAGATGATGGTGCCGATGTACCTGTTGATCTTTTTACTCTTATAATACTTGCCATCTCTAGAAGCTACCTCCGTTTATGTCCAAATTCTGTGTAGCACCTGGAGTTAACTCCAAAGTTCCAGTCCACTGTCCAGTGGTGCTGTTGTACACTAAAACCATTCCATTCTGTGCGTTACTGGCGTTCACATCACTTAGTTCACCAATAGATCCTGCTGCATTACCTGCTAATGAGGACGTAACCTTGATAGCATTTTTTTGACCAACTCTTACTTTAATGTCTGCCATTATTTCGTAACTCCTTCTCTAACTAAAACTGCACCTTCTAAGACTCGTGTTACTTCACCAGATGAATCTGTAATCAGAACATCGTACATAAATCTACCAGGTTTTAGTAATGCAGTCTGACTTGTTGTAAGTCCAACTCTTATTTTTCCTCCAACTGCATTAATAATTTGTGTGGAAAAATCAGTTGCTGTGCTACTACCAGGATGTTTACGCATCTGAGCAGTCGCAGTGAAACCAGTTAAATCTGTAGCAGAATTTGTGGAAGCACTTTCTAAAGTAAAAATTTGAGAGAATGTGGTTCCAGTATTAACAGTTAGATTACTTACGTAAACTGCCATTTAAAAACAATATCAGGATTCTAGATATATTTATATTTCCAGTAATCCGTCTACTTTTGAACAATTTGTTTGAGAAGATATTTTATTTCTTCAATATCTTTTTTAATTCTTTCAATTTCCTCTTTTTGATCATTTTTGAAAGATTTTGCCCTTTTATATTGATTATATCCAACACTATCAGTGTTAATGATAGCACCAGTTTTTTCATCCCGATATAAATTTGTGTGGTCTTTAACAGGTATCATGCTAATGCAATTGTACGTAAATCTTTAAATCTTGGTGCCTTTGCTTCGTTTGTACCACTCATTACTATCTTTATCTTATATCCAATAAATTCTTCAAGATTATCAACACTAAATTGATAATCTTTAAATTCATCTTCTAAACTTGGTGATACAAAGGCATCAGGTTTACCACTATTATTTGATGGATCAATAACCTGATCCCCAAAATTATCTCCGTTTGTGTCATTTAAATTTTCAAAACCAGGGAAGAAGGTATATGCTAATTCAGTATCAGATCCATCAGCTCTAATTAATTGATACATAACTCTAAAGTCTGCAGAAGCATCTCTGTAAGCTGAAATTAACACTTTTAACGAAGTTGCAGGATTTTTCAAGTTTATTTGATTACTTATGTAAACAGATGAATGAGGATCACCAGAATTTCTATTTGATCTTCCATCTTCTATGTAATTCAATATTGGTTGATTTAATCTTGTTCTTCGGTACACTATTTTACCATCTTGTAGGTCAACTACAGGTGAAATGTTAGGATCATTAGTTTGTAATGTTATGTTTAAAGTTACAGATCTATTTAAAGGTAATTCAGACAATCTATTTGTCTCATTGATTTCTGAGCAAACCATTCTTGGATTTGAAAATACATTTTCATTGTCCAAGTTTATATTTTGGAAACCTTGGTCAATAAATGAAACTTCATTTCCACCAGCACTAGTTCCAGAAACAGTTCTCACTTGCGTTGTAAGATTTACGTCAGAATTTGGTATGAAAGTATTAAACTCAGGAATAATGGTGTCATATTGATAATTTTGAGATGCAAAGATATTATTTCCACCAACGTTAGCTTCATCTATGAAACTAACTTGTGAATCCCCAGTTGAATTAGATCCTCTATTTAAACTAATATAATAATTATCAATATTTTTAAGAGCATTGATTCCCACAGGCATTGATGCCATATCATGATCTGAGTTAATTAATCTCAAATCATATCCATTAAGTTCGTATTTAAATGCCTTTGAATCAGTAGGATGAATACGAGGGATAGTGCCATCAACTCCCCTTGTTCCTATTCCTAATTGATTAGTACCAACACTATTGTAGTAAATTATTTCACTATTGATTTTCACAAATCCCTGTGAGGTGCTTTGTCCAGCATAGGTTGAAAATTCGGTTGTACTAGCAACAGAGATTACTTGATCAGTTAATTGTATTGGATTTGTTATTAATACGGAAGGAGTGTCAGGTTCTATATTAGCAAGAGTGACAAAATTATTGTCTGCCTCCATTCCATGATTATAATGACTTACCTCAATAACATTACCAGCATACTTATCATCGTATGTTGCCGATGAAAGAAATGTAGTATTTGCTAATGATACTTGACTATTTCCACTTTCAACAACTAATGGTTCACCAGTCGTGAATTCTTCACCTTGTACATTTTTGAGATATAGTGTACTCTTTCCATTAGTTGCTGAAACAGTGATCAGAGCACCTTTACCCTTGGTCACATTACTGGTTGTAATTCCAAGAAGATCACCAACAATATATCCAGAACCTCCTGTATTAGCTGTGATTGAGGCAGCTGATATTTCTCCTGAAGCATTAGTGCTTACTGATGCGGTCATACCACTACCATTACCAGTAATATTATATAAAGGAACTTGAGTGAAATTTTGACTTGGTGCAAAACCTGTTCCTACACCTGTGACAACTAATGTTTGTACAGGTCCACCAACTTTTTCTATATAACCGTGAACAGCAGTTGCAGCAGTGCTATCACTTACTCTAACACCATTAAGAAGCAAACCATCTGTATCTGAAGTGGTTACAATTCCAACCTTTAATTTTCTAGGTAATGTTTTTAATGAATTGTTAGGTAATTTTGGTATATTTCCATCATCCTTACCCATTGGAGAATTATAAAGTGTAAGTGTTCCTGCTTCTCCAATAAAATCTGCCTTGTAAAGTTGGAACTTCATATCCTCGTATTGACTAGGAGTCCATATAGATCCATTCTGTGATTTAAATAAACTTCCACCAGTATATTGTTTTGTAACAACCACACTTTCTGCATCAGGTAATGTTTTTGTATTAACTGTTTTTTCACCCATGCGAGAAATCCACACTTCATAATTAATTGATTGAGTTACTCCAAGAACCAATGCATACTCTTGGTTAGGTTCAAGATAAATTGGTGATGGGAATGTTACTCTAGTTGGGTCTTCTGCATCTTGTGATGTTCTAATTTGATCAGGACTTACAACAGCATAAGCATAGTCTTGAATTAACTGAGTTGTCGGAATTCCTAACTCAACAGTTCTTATTTCAACTGTTAAATTTTCGTTTGGATCTCTACTTGCAAAGAATAAATCAACTGATGTTAAAAATGCACCAGTCTCATCAACTCTAAATGTTTGGCATAATGGATCTGCACCAACTATATTTCTTCCAGGATATGTACCTAATGGAGACTTACTTGGTCTACCCTTACCATTGGTTCCTGAACCAAATTTACCATTACGACCTGATCCAGTATTTGCTTGAGCACCAATACCACCTGGTTTATTTCTCTGTCTCATCTTAGAACGATACTGGTTCACACTCATCTTTTGATAACCACCAACAGTAAATTTGTTGGTAATTTTATATTTCTGTCCACCACTACTACTCCTGTAGAAGACAGGAGCTGGAACTCTTACTGTAACTTTTATTTTTTTAACTTTTTCTACAGTTCCTTTAGTTTTATATTGTGCTTGACCAGAACTAATTAATGCAGATCCAACGTTAGGGTCTGTATTATTTTTATCTGAAGATAGAGTAAAAGTGCTAGTACCAATATTAAATCTTATTGATGGTGGTGGATCTGTAAGTGGATCTTCAAAGAAGAATGATCCATATAAATCACCATAAGCATCAGCAATCAATTTGATGCTTGTAACTCTTGCTTCAGCTTTACTTGTTTTTCCAAGTAACACAACACCTTTTCCATCAGTGGTAACTTGACCTGGTGGTATGAAACCACTAAATTTACCTTCTGCCTCATCTTCTAACGCATTAATATCAACGTTTAAAACATCCGATGATGCCGAATATTTTTTTCCTAGACTGGTAGATGTATCAAATGGATTGAAGTTAAAAATTTTCTTCGGATCATTTATATTACCTGTTTTATGATTTGGTCTAGCAATTCTAAATGTTGCGTATTTTTTTCCTGCAATATATGCCTCAACAGTTTCTCCTACTTCAAATATACCCGATTTCATTTGAATTTGAATCAATTTAGGTAATATTCTGATAGAACTTTTGAAATCAAAAAATGGATAGAATCGTGTGATAGGTCTTAAACCAGTTGCACTAAACGCAACGTTTCTTGATCTAATATGTTTATCATCTTCGGTACTTAGTACCTTTGTCTCCATATATGTCTTTGCTTTTGATCCTGTGATAGTTTTCTTTCCTGTTTTTGTAACAACAGTTCTTTTCCATGTATCACTTGCAGGATTTAATTTAACTTTTCCATAAAATCCAGTCAAATTAAATGGATTGACATTTACAACTCTTGATGCTAATTGATTTCCTAACCACGCAACTTCCTCATAATCTAAAGTAATCAAATCTCCTGTTTTTTTAACATTTGGATCTAATAATTTTAAATCTGCTGAATAGTCTGCTCTTTCAATATTAATTGATGGATCTAATGCTACTACTGGTTTAATTGACCAAAAATTGACTGGTGCGACTAATTCTTTTTTATCTACGTCTACTGCTACATTACAATCAAGATCTTGGTTATCTAATAAATCAGTATTTTTAAAATCATCTACAAAAAATCCAGTTTTGAATCTTGACAATCCATCTGCATCTTGAACTTGGAAAGTCTTAGTATTAAGTTCAAGTAAACTTAAGGATGAAGTAATTTCAAGATTTTCAATTCTATCTTCCAATTTACCAATATCTTTCATGGTAAATCTAACATTATCAACCATTTTTATCTTTGCATCAGCAGGATCATACAAATATGCAGGTAACTCTATTGTTGCAATTTCCATTCCATTATTAGTGGTATCTGGCACTCGTGGAGGTATATTTGACTCTCCCTGTAAAACAAAAAGTTCACCCTGACTATCTAAGAAAAGTTTGTCAATTCTTGGTAAGTAGAAATTATAACCAATAATTGAACTTTCATTTGGAGATACAATAATAGATGGATTTACATTACCTGATGCACCAAATTTACGATTTGAGAATGCAAAAGGAGATCCTGTGTCTGAACCTGTAAAAGGACTAACTCTTGGTCTAAAGTCAAGGGTATCTGATGCTCTTAATTTATTTTTAAGATGAGGGACATCTTTACCGAATCTTTCTTTAGGATATGATGCAACAGTATAAAAATCTCCATTATCATTAGATGGAACATTATACCTATCGAAAATTATTAAAAGTTTTCTAGATGGTGCTGAAAACTTATCTTTCCTAACAATTCGAGAATAATCGTAGAATTGTTCTCTTTGACCTTTATCTAATTCAAAAGCACTTGTAATGTTATAATTATTTCCTGCTACTATGCCCTGTAAAGTTGTGGATATTTGCGACTCTTCAAACGTAACAATTTCACCAATTGCAAATTCTACAGTTGATAATAAAGAAATTTCAACTTCCGTGGAAGAATTTCTATTAACAATTTGAGCAACAGCTCCAGTGTCTGCACCAATTATCTTTTCACCTAATACTGAAGCACTATCTAATGATAATCCAGAGGGGAATGTAAATTTATCTAAAGTAGGTGATAAAGTGTTAAGTGACTCATATACACCAATTATTTTCACAGCATCGGGATGATTTAATGATATTTCTTTGTCCTCTACACGTAAACCATAATCACTGGAGAAGTTCATTCCTGTTAAACTTGTATTAATTCCTACAGCAGTTTGCTCAACAGATATTTTTTGACTTCTAAGATAATTTTTTTGTTTACTCTTTAATGATTGCTTTTTAAGTGTTGTACTAATGACTATATCATTTTTACTTTGTTCTAATCCATTAATAGTAACAGATTGACCATTTGAACTTAATACAAATTGACTTGAATCTAAAGGTTCAATTGTTTTATCAGCATAGTGAACAGAATACCTTTCCTCATCAAAACTTTCATAAAACGCACTTGAAATTCCACTTGCAGACAAATCAAATGTCAAAGAACCACTTCCATCAGTGCTTTCTCCAGTTATATTCTTTCCAACAATTAAATTTGCTGTTGATAGATCAATATCAGAGACATTTTTATTACTTATTTCTGCGTACAATCCTTGATTATTTTCAAGATCAACATTTGGTACACCAAAAGCAAAAGTTGTGCTAAATTTTGTGGATATTAATCCTCCATTACATACTTCAGGTATTGATGCAACTGCTGACAGAGTAACACTTTTTCCATCTGGAGATATTGTGTCAATACGATTAAATCTTTCCACGGTTTCCCCATCAGGAGTATATCTAAGTATAGTTCCAGTGCTAATTCCTGCAAAATTAAATGCACCATTCGTGGTAGCACCTGCACCAGTTATAGTGAGAGTATCAGCATTACTAAAATTAGGATCTATAACTCGATTTAGAACCATATCAGCAGTAAAACTTACACCATAACCTGCAACAGACGCTGTATCTTGGAAAACAGATTTAACATCTTGTATTCCAAATGTTTTATTACTCTTAACAGATCTTATGAATGATGTATTTTCGTTGAAAATAATCTGTTCACCTGCTATAAATTTTCCAGTTACTTCACTTAAATGAATAATCGCAGTGCCACCAGATCGGATTGACACATATCCTGTTGCTCCACTACTTACACCCCTAACAAAAGATGTAAGAGGCACCTCTGTGTTAGATACGACTTGATTTAATTCAATTTTTGTAAATATTTGAACATCAAATAAATGTAAATCCCATTGAGAAGCATCATTGCTATATGCTGCATCAGATAATGCAAATGAATATGCTCTTGCTTCTCCTATTTTTGCTCCATCTTTATCATTATCTAATGTAGTTCTTTTATTATATAATTCAACAAGTGTTGAATCGTCATTTATGTTGGGGGCAGGTACACCAGAAGCATGATTCACTTTGAAAACAGTGCCCATTTGGTATGGAACTAGGGCAGATTCAAGAATTGCCTTATCTCTAGGTTTAACAACATCTACAATATTTGATTCATTTAAAGATATATCATATCCACGAACATAAGCAGTTCCTGAAGATACTTTAACACACATTAAATCGTCATCAGGTATGTTACCAGCATCAGTTAGTTCATCAGATCTAAAAATTCCATCACCAGAGATACCATCATTTAAACTATCCAATACATCAACATCAAATGTGTCTAAGGAGTAATTTCCAGATTCTTCAAAGGTTCTTTTAGCAATATAATCTCTTATTAAATTATAATTCGTTTGATTATTAAGTACTTTTATCTCACCATCTCTTAATCTTATAAGTTCAACAAAATTGGTATCATCATAATCAGTCAGTGCCTTTTTTGCAAGTTTTGTTTTTATTTTTAATCTGTCAGCACCAGGTGCAGCAAAATTAGAAAATCCTCTGGCATTATCATAAAGTGATTCATCATCTTTTGCTGTTATAAACTGTTCGTCTATGTTCAAACCAACTCTATATGATGGTACGTTATCATATGGATCTAATACTATTTTATCAGCTTCTACTTCTATAAAATTACCCCTTATAAAGTATACACCTGACTCTATCGCAACAGCAGAACCTGTTCCACTAGAATGAACATTTTTTAATGTAAGAACTGTATCTCCAGCATTTACAGTGGTATTACCATAGACAAAAGTTTCTTCAACAATTATATTTTCCTCATCAAATACTCCAGTGTCAGTATTGTCATCTCCAGACTCAAGATATTTTATATAAACAGTTAAATCAGTTACATCTGGATTATCTTCAGGATATTGATAACTATCAATTGATATTATACACCCTGATGTTTCACCCCTTAATCTCAAACCCACCAATTGTTCAATGTATAATGATACAGGAATTCCTAAATGATCATCTTCAACTGTAATGTAGTAAAAATTACTGTCATATGCAATATTACCTGGTATCACCATTGAACCATCTTTGAACATATGAGATCCAAAAGATTCAATTTGATTTTGTAAAATAGATTGTAAAGTGCTTAATTCCCTAGCTTGTACTGGAAATCCAGGTTTAAATAATACTTTATAAAATTGATTATCCTTATCAAAATCATCATAATAAGGACTTATATTTAAATTTGATTTTGTTGACATTTTTTAAAATTCCAAGATGATTTTGATATCCTCTTTTTGTCTAGAGTTTCTACTAATTGTAGATCTATTATCTAAGTAGACAACTTCACCCGACCCTTTATTTATCTCTGGATTAGCAAGACCATTTTCAAAATTAACTCCTAAAGAAACTACCTTATTATTGGAAGTTGTACTTATACCACTAAAGTTTTGATCTACAGATGCTTTAAATCCACTTGACGCACTTATTTGTTGTGCACTAGACTCAAATGACAATACTTTTGAATCATTAGTAAGACCAACATAATCAGTTTGATCTCCTATTGTTGGGTTGAATACTAAAGTTCTGTCTTGATAGTATTTAATAACTTTTGTATCATTATCATAAGAAACAATATATCCCTTTGCTGTTCCACCAGTAACAGTTTGCTCAATTTTTTCACCAATTACAGGTGTTCCTGTTGGTGAAATGATTTTGATTGCATTTACTGAAGAAAAATTATTTGCTGTAAAAACAGCAGTTGAACCAATAGAAGTAGGATTTTTTATAATACTTATTTGTGCAAATTTGGTATCTGTAGGAAAATCTTTAGTCGAATCGTCAAATCTTGCATAAATTAGTAATTTATCAGTTCCTAACTCTTTATATAAATCATACCCATGACCTCTTGATGGTGGTATAATAGGTATTAATTTAGCTTTCGTTGTGCCACTACCTAATGGTCCCAAATCAACCATACCATAACTATAACCTTGACCACCTGAAGAAACATTAGTTTGTATTACTTTACCCTCACTATCGGTGTCAATAACAACTTTTCCTCCAGTTCCATCTCCAACAATGTCAACTTCTACACCAGATTGATTTTGTGTATATGCAAATCCTTGTTTATCAATGTAGACTTTTCTTATTTGATTATTGTTTATCGTTGAGTCTCCATTTTCTCTAACAGACTGTATTTGAGTTGATGTTGAGGTTGGCCAATCACTTGGAACAGAAATATATTCAGTAGAATCAAATTTTATAATATCACTTGGTGGTACTGTAAATAAGTATTTCCAAATATAACCATCTCCACTCTCTCCTGCTCTAGATGGTTCCAAATCAGTAAATATTGGTTCGTCTTGAGAAGCATTCCCTGTTGTATTAATTCCACTCGATCCATTGTCTAAACAAATATAAACATCAAAATTTTTGTTCATTACATAATAATTTGCATTATATAATCTAGAGGAATCTGTAATTGGTGATGGATTTTTTAAACTATAGTCATGACGATACATCTCATATTTTGTTCCTTGAGTCCAATTTTTTCTTGATATCAACCTTCTAACATTATCTGTTGTTATCTTTTTACCAAAAATAGTGGTATCACCAGTATGATTTGTATAGTTAAAATTATCTAATGGTTCTGGATTTTCTGTATCCCAGTCTGAACTTCTTCCATAACCCACAGCAGTTCCATTAGGAACAGTTGCTGTAGGATTTGCCAATCCGACAACAACATAATATGAATTTGCAGGATTACTTATCGTTTCTACAAAATTATTTGCATTTAGAATTCTAAATTGATCAGTTACAATAGCAGCCATATTATCAGCTTTTTTTTATATTTATACTAGCCAAGATCCTTTCTTAAAGCACCTGTGTCTCTAAGACCAAAATCTCTTCTTTGAAATGTTGGATAAGATGAAATACCAGAATAATGTATTTTTCCTGTTACACCTATTGATACAGGATTCAATCTAGTAAATCTTGATAATCGACCCCAAGAAAATGCACCAACATTACTGATACCAATACCTACAGACATATCTGCAACAGTATCTATACCCGTAGTATTTACACCACTCATTATATTACAAGTTATTGTTCGAGAATTGATAGCATCCACGAAGTAAACATTGTCAACACACGTTGTTCCTGTAGAAACAACTGCACCATCACTGTAAACTGAGGTAACTCCATGTCCAACTTGTGTATCAAAGATATAAATTGGATAACCAACTTTCAAATTATTGAAAGATTCTCCTGGATTACCAGTTAAATCTTCTCTAAGTGTAAATTTGAGTGCGAGAGGATTGCCCCCAACTCCATCTGTTACACCAATACCCGTTATTTCACCATCAAATCCCATAATAGTAGATATTGCATCAATTTCTTCTCTTACAAAAGTAGGTGAAGGTGCAATAACTTGTGGTGGTTTTGTCTGGGTATAACCAAAACCTGGATTTGTTATGGTAACAGTATTTAGACGACCACCAGAGATTGAAACAGTAGCACTCGCAGTTGCAAGTCCAACAGGTGGTGAGGTTGATGTTGTAATTGAATAATAATTGTTCGTTGCTGGTGCTGATATTGACACTGTAACAGCAGATCCTACATAACCACTACCTGTATTTGTTATATCCAATGATTGTATTGTGCCAGCAGCAGATACAACAGCTGTTAATCCAGCAGCCACCAAATCAGTTGATTCAATAATTAATCCCCCAATAGAGAAACTATCTTGGTCAAGTGATCCGTAAGTATCTTCCCTTTCGTATTTAAATAGAGATACAGAATCAACGAAAATGTCTGTATCACCTGCACCAACGTTTGATATTACTTTTGCTGCTGGATAAACTAAAGATTCAATTGAATCTCTTGATTTAAATATAAATTCACCGTTTATTTTTCTATCAATTTTTTGTTTAGTCCATTGTAAAGGTTTAAAGTTTCTTTCATCAATTCCCACACCTGAATATAAATTAGTTTCAACTTCATCTGAACTATCAATAGAGTAAATCACTCTAGGATCTTGTGTTGTAGTTATGCCTGAATTCTTTAATAGTTGAACTGTATCACCAACTTTGATTGTTGGTGCAATTGAAGATCCAGCTGAAACTTGTACAGCATCAATACCTTCTGATCCTTTGTAGAAAAAGATATCTATAATATCTGTAGTATCAGGTGGTTGTACGAATGAAAATGATGTTCCACCTTCAAATGTATATGAATCTCCAGGAGTTTGAACTACACCATTAATGAATATTAGTAATAAATTTTCTAATTCAATGACAGAATTTTCTTGTTTCTCAAAACTTAATAATTCAGAATTGTAAATTAGTGGGAATCTAGTTCTTTCACCATCTTGAAGAGATTTAATTGAATCAATGTAATCGAATTGACCCAAATTCCATGATGAATATTGATCATGAAAAACGTCAGTTACCGTTAATTCAAAGTCACTTATTAATTGAGAAGTATTCAAATATCTATCAGTCACTAATCCAACTGGTTTAAATACATCTCCAACTTTAAAGTTATAACCATTATTACTCAATTCAAAATTACTAATGGTAAATGAAGTTGATCCTAAACCAACAGTGGTGGCAGCTGCACCAACCTCTAATGTTAAATTGACTCCAGTTCCAGTATCAGTTGTAGATCCAATACCTCTTCTCGAAACTCCAATTATTGGTAAATTTTCGTAAGTTGGTGGTTCGACAATAATACTTGGTTTAGTATAACCTGTTCCTGGATTATTAATAGTAAATTTAAGAGCACCACCTGTACCAGTATTTGTAATACCTACATTAACTGTAAAGGTATTAGTTGTAACTGCTGTGATTGCTAATGTTGCATTATGAGCTGGATCACCTCCTGCTGAACTTGGAGTAGGACCAGAACGTGGGTATGAGTGATCAGTTGAGAAATTATCTTGTGCACATCTGAATACAAATGAATTTGTTGCAAGACCAACTGTATTACTTACAGTTAAACCATGTGATGCTTTTGTAATTACTAAATTACCAGTTGCTGGATCATATGTAGCACCCGTAGGAGTAAGAGGAGATCCACCAGTGACTGTAACAGCATTGGTTGCTGCACTTACAAATACATGTGTGTTAGATACAACTTCTGCTGAAATGTCTGCACTTGCTCCACTTCCAGATAAGTCTGTAACAGCAACAGAGACAGGGTTGCGATATCCAGATCCAAAAGAAAGATCATTTAAGTATTCAAATACAGTTCCAGAACCAACATAATCGTGGGATTGATTACTTGCTCCAATACTTACTGTGAATGTCGTTGTTGATAATACACCTGTAATTCCAAATGATATATCATCAGGTATTGATAGTGATGGTGTAAAGTTTAATCCATCAAATCTTGCAAATTCATTAATATTACTAAAATCATGGTTTGATATAGTTGTTACTTCTAGTTGTCCTGTTATATTATTATATGATGCAGTGCTTATTCCAAATGAACTACCAGTAGTTCCTATCCCAGTAAGACCAATAATTGAACCACTAGCGTTAAGTGTTGGTTTAACTTTTGCTCCAACAAGATTTGCAACACCTAAACCACCAGTTGAAGCAAGAGAAACAATGACACCACCTCTTGGTAATTGATTTTGATTTACATCTGTATCACTTACAATAATATTTCCATTGCTTGATGAAATTCCAGTAAATACAATATTTGTTGCAGTTCCACCAACCTCTGCAAAATTATAATTATTTCCCAGATTATTAAATGTTGTGGGTGTTTGGAATATACCATTCAATAGTAAAAGACTACTTCCAGTATCGATACCAACAGTATCAGCTCCTCCAACTTTTACCCTATATGATTGATCTAAACCATTGAAATCCCCTGATATATCATCAAATATAACATTTTCAGTGTAATCTTGTCTTAAATACACTCTACCATTAAACTTAGATCTTATAGGATCAAGATTTGATACTGTTTTTTGAGTTATATTTGTACCTTTTGGTGCTTCAGTAAAATGAACTGTGCTATCTACAATATTATAACTACCAGAATGTAACCTAACAGTATCACTAGCACTATGATTGGTAGCAGCAGATCCAATATATCCTCTGTTTACTACGATTAAGTTAACATCACCACTCTCCGTGATTGGTCCAACTGATGTGGTTCCTAAACCGACATTAGTTATTTCCATATATTCGTCATTAATTTTTATTGTATCACTTGTTTGAATTGATGATATTCCAGTTACACTAAAAATAGTTGCACTATCAGTAATATCAAACTCTAAGTTAGTGGTAATAGGAGTGAAGGCGATAGGTGACTGTATAACACCATCAATAGACATCAATACTTTTTCATTTTTCTTAGACATCTCAAACTCATGATAATTACCAGTTCCTCTGCTAGTAAATACTAGTCCTAATCCAGCAAGTGCATCAGCACGAGTTTTAGCTACTCTGAATTTATTATTGTTACTACCCGTTTTTATTGCAAATAATTCAGTCCCTGCTGCTAAAACACCACCTGCAGTTGCAATACCAGTAAATGTTGTCCCAGTGAAACTAGATCCAGGTGAATAAATTATTTTTTCACCAGTTTCAAAGAAATGATCAACAATACTAAACTCACCAGCTCCTAGATCGAATACAGAGGTATCTGATGGATTGAAGTTTTTCTGGAAGATAGGAACAGTGTTACTTTGTAGAAGAAAACTTGTTTTATTTGACCTAGATCCATTGATTGCATCAAATTGTGCTAATGCTAGTGATTCAGTTACTGTTCCATATTGTAAATCTAATGGTAAATTTAAAAGATCATTATCTCTATAAAAAGCCTTAGTTAATATTTGAACCTGTACGTTATTTGTTCCCCCTGTGTATTCAGGATCTGGATGGAAATTGATATTTAAATCATTAGCTACTAGTGTGGATGAGAATGTTCCTATACCAGTTGCACTTCCATTTGATAAGAAAGGATATTGAGTTATCAGTGAATCAGTTTCATCATGAACTACTAAAAGTTGATGTAAAGCACTGGTAGATCCACTTGAAACTCTTACTACACTCTTCAAACTTGAGATCTCTTCTTTTACAAATGTTGATATTGTAGTTGCTGCTGATACATTTGCATAATTTGATTCAAATCTCACAGTTCTTTCAGTACCATCTGCTTGACCAACAGATTTAAATCGGTATGTTCCTATTCCTGCTGATGTAGTGCCGATACCTATAATTGATGATCTTACTAATACTTCATTTGCCTCATCATTTTCAAAATTAAGTGAAAATATTCCAGTTGTTATTCCAGATGTAAAATTACCAATAAAATTAGATGTAGAAGTCTCTTCTGAATCAACATAAAATTCAGATATAAATGTATTTGAACCATCATGTGTAGCGTACAACTCAACAAAGTTAGTTTCTGATGTTGAAGGATCTTTAACCTCTATAGATGCGAAGAAAGCATCTAAATTATCTACATTAGCAGAAATAATTTCTGATGAGGATGCAGCTGATACGTTTATGTTACTTCCTGATAAATTAGCAAATCCAATTGATTGTGTTCCTATACCATTTAAATTTGTGTTAAATGTATTTTGAAATATTTTTAAATCGTAGTCATTGTTATCTGGATCATCAGGAGTAAATATCAAACTTATATTACCAATTGAGTTTGATGTAAAATTAAATTCACCTAATTCTAGTTGTGACGTATGTAAATTAGTTTGCTCTGCTGTAAAAATATCATTATCATCTTTTAATAATATAACATCTGATATTTGTGTTTTTTTGTTAAAAGGATTTCTGAGTTGAATTAAATATCTTGCATAATTTGTATTGATTGGTATATCTAAAAATTTAGTTAAAGTTGTAGAACTATTAGAAAATAATAGACTAATATCATCTATCTCTATTACTCTATTTGTTCTACATTCAATATATGGTGATAATTTTGTGTTTTTTAATTTTAAAAACTTAGATCTATTACTAATTGTATCAACATCAATAGCAAAGTCAAAATTATTAATAGCATCAACTCGTTTTTGATCAATTAAATCAAGTGCTAGAGCATCAAGAAATGTGGTGGTCGTAACACCTGCACTTGTCACTGATGTAATTCCAACATCAGCAAAATTTTTCAAACCACTTGTATGTAAAAGTCGATTTACTGGATTTATTAAATTTTCAAATGTGATTGGACTCTTGACTGTATATGATAAATTTTGATAGTAGTCATTATCAGGAATTACTTGATAATCTTCATTTAATTTTCCAATATTATTTTTCCATCCTTGATCTTGTTTTAGTGAATAATTTATTAAAAATTGTCCTGTATTTTTAGATATCTTATTAATTGTTGCTAAGTTACCACTATTTGAACCTCTTATTCTTTGTCCTTTAACTAGATTAAAAGCACCAGGTACATTTTCTGTTATTTTAACAAATTCTTCAGTGGATTCTGATACTGTTAATTCAACAGGAGTGAAGGAATCTCCAATTACTGCTGAGAGTGTTTCACCCACAACAAATTTTGATATTTTTTGTCTAACAGAAAATACTGGATAATCATCTTTACTTATAATCTGTGCGTATGAATTTTGACTTGTTACTGCTATTCCAGGATTATTTGTAAACTCTGTAATGTTAAATTCAACGGTAGCAGGATTATTATTCAGTACCTGACTCACTTTGAAGAAATTAAATCCATTATCTGATGAATTAAACCCGTCACCCTGTGTTATATTTTGATGGGAATATTGTTGAATACCTTCAACAAATATTTCTTCACCTACATTAAAAGGAGCAGTGGTAAAACCTAATATTGGTGTAACTAAAGTACATGTTACAATACCACCAGATGAATTATATTCAACTGATTTTATTGTTGCTCCATTACTATTATTAATAGCAAATATTTTATGCGTAACTGGTTCTAATCCTTTCGGTGGTACATTGATAATAGCATCAGTTATCGCACTTCCTTCAATTTTTGCCTCTATTGATCCTGTTGAATCCTGTAATCCAGTTTCAGGATTTACAATGACTAAATCTGGTTCAACAGTATAATTCTTACCACCATTTAATACATTAACTTCAGTTATTGTATTTGAATTGACAACGGAAATTACTGGGGATACAAAAGCTTCTGGTTTAAGAGTGTTATCTGAAGAATATTCAAAACCTGGATTTAATATTCTAATATCATTTAACTTGTTGATTGTTTTTGAATCTGGCAACAAACTAGCATTTGTACCTTGTGTTGATGCTATACTTACAAAAGTGGGCAGACTTTTATATCCAGTTCCTCCAAAGTTTATCTTAACTTTATCTACAGAACCAGATGCTGTTGGTGAATTAGTGGTGTAACTAAGAGATTCAGTGTTTGTTGAATCGTAACTTAATTTCTCTGGAATTTCTGACAGTGAAACACTAAATGATGTTGATGCGAGTGATGCATTAAAAATAGCATGATCTCCGTTATATGCACTGTCAACATAAGAAATAGATGATGCACTAGGTACATCTAATGAATCTGATGTGCTTATGTAACCACTTTTCTGAACATTATAATACAATCTCAATGGATTATTTTCATCATAATTTAAAGTTACAGTTGCATCGTCAATTTTGTTTATGGATGTTGTGCCAATACCAACTGTGCCAATACCAGTTACTTGGAATGTATTTGTTGTTCCAGTTGAAACAAATTCGTTTTTAAATTCACTATCATAAAATATTTTAAAATTGAAACCTTGAAGAGATGAGTGTCCAACACCGAAAACTAAATTATTATTATTTACAACAACTAATGGTGGATTTACAAGTGAAAATTGATGTGCACCAACAGGTTCTGACGATAATTCTATTATTTTGATAGATTGAACTGCGTCAAAAAGGGTTTCTGTAAGTTTAAAATTGTTATCATCTTCTTTATGTACATAATAAGTTTCTTTACTATTCAAACCCTCTATGGGATCATTTGAAGAGTAATATATTTTATCTCCTGTAAATAAACCATGATTTGTAATATTAATTTTATTTGTTTCTGAATTAATACCACTTGATGTACATGAAATTGGATTGATTAAAATTCTTGAATTTTCCTCATCATATCTTACGTCTATGAAAGATGAGGTTCCGATACCTACTGATTGATTTGGTTTTAAATTTAAAGTTATAATATCATCATCTTTTAAATTATGTGCGGTTGATACCGATACTTGTGCATCTATTCTCTGTAATTTTCCTGTCAATTGTTCAAAATTACTTTCAAGCAAATATTCAAAACTACTTGAACCAACTTTTGTATCACCAACAAATGACAATCCATTGGTGCTAGTTGTCAAACCAATTTGTGTAACGATACCAATATAATTATCAGATTTGTTAATAATAAAAACATCTTGACTATTTCCAGATTCTGGAATATTAAATGTGGTAACTCCATCATCTTCAGAAACTGTTAAAGCATATCCCGAATGAGGTTTTGTTAAAGTAACTCTTTGTCTTGATGTAAAAGGATGGTTTGGTATCCTAATACTTTGAAGTGGTGTAGATACTACTTTTTTAACATCACCTAGAGTAGAAAAAGAGGTTGATCCTAGTCCAACAACAGTTCCAACTCCTATTGATTCATGAGGGTTAAAATATGCTTGATCATTTAACTTTGATTTAATATCAGTTATTCCAAATCCTGTATTTTGTAAATCAAAAAGATTAGGTATCAAACTAATATGAGTTCCAACAGTATGAATACCTGATTCTCCTCTTCTTACCCTTAATATATTATTTGGTTTGAAAGTATTAAGAACTAATAATTTTTCAGTTCCTATTCCTATACTACTACCTACGGATATGTTATCAGGTATTTTAGAAACATATATGTCAGTTACGATTCCACTTGTTGATGAACTAGGAATTTCTTGATAAACTAAACTAGATGCAGTGTTTAATCCAACAAGAAAAGTACCATTTAATTGCGGAACTGTTGTACTACTTAATCCAGAAATTACTACTCGATCATTATTATTTAAAGTTGGAGAGGTTGATATAAATGCGGATATTTCATCAAAATTATTTTTTACAAAAACAACATTTTCAAAAGTATCAACAGTTGTTTCAATTGATGTAATATCTTTTCCTTTAATACTCTTGACAGATACACTTAACCCTCCACCATTTGTCCCTGTATTATCAAACTCAGCTGAATTACCTACTTTATAATTTTCACCATCATTTATTATTTGTATCGAATCAACTGATCCAAAAGAAGTTGATTCAACCACTGTGACTTGAGTAGAAATTTCATTTGATTCAACAATAAAATCATTATCTGCAAACTGATCACCAACTTTGTAAGGGTAGGTATTTCTTATTAAATTAGATTCCTCTATTTTAAATTCATTTTGAGTTAACTTATAGTTATCCTCTATTGGATCTGATCTATATGTATCACCAATAAAATATGGAAATTCTGGTTCTAAAGAAATTGAAGTAATTCCTACAAAATAAGCATATACACCGTTTGGATAATCTGGTGTTTTACAATATCTACCATTATGAATATCTAAATCACCAGTATTTTTAAATACGTAATCATCTATAAAAAATCCAGTATTGAAAGATGTTGGTCTATCAAAAATTTTAGATCGATCCTCTTCGTACCCTGTTTTTAAGATTCTAATAGGTGAATTTTCATTAGATGGATCACTGTATCCGTAAGGTCCATATATTGGATTACCATCGTAAGCCCATCCAATAATTGGTGAGTGTTCAACACCATCATCTCCAAAAGAATCATTTCCAATTTGTGTTGAATATCCAACTAAAGAATATTTTAATTTTTCTTGAGATTCTACTACTGCTTCTTTTCCATATCTATCAAATGAATTAGTAAGTAAACTTCTTACACTTACATCAGTTTTTAATTCAGTTCCTGGAGGTTGTACAACAATAGATGTTTTATCATTTTCATATTGTAATCCACTTTCCAATATGACCACGTTTACTATTTTTCCATTTTCAACAACTGCCCTTAATTTAGCACCAAGACCTGTGCCAATACCTACTACTGTTAAATCTGGTGCTGTTTGATAGTTTTCACCCTTTGATTGAATTTCAACGTGTGATACTTTCCCGTTTGAAATTATTGGTTTGAGTTCTGCATTTTTACCTGTTACCCTTGTAATATTGACTGGTTTTTCTAAGTTTAGTATTTCCGTACCATATCCACTTCCCTCTTCATAAAGATAAATTTGGTCTATTGATCCCCTAATAACAGGAGTAGATGTAATAACACCGACATTTGTATTTGCTAATTCAAATTCTAATTTAAATATAATATCTGGATACTTAAATACTTGAAATCCTGTCCCTTGATCAGTAAATTTGACATAATTATTTCTATCGTAATTAGATGGTGAAGTGCCTCCGAGACCTGCATTTGTAATTCTAAATGAATTATTATCGATTACATCAACATCATAAAATATTGAGGTTGAAGTTATTCCCGTATATGTACTCAAAGATGATATTGCTTGAGGTTGTGTTGATCCTAATCCAACATTAGTGGAATAAACTATTTGATCACCAGTTAAGAATCCATGATTTTTAAAATTAATGGTATGATTAACTGTATTGATACCTATTGGTTTAACAAATAATTGTCTATTTTGATAATTTTCACCACCATCTATTACTCTTACATCTTTTAATGTGTTTTCCTCTTTAGATAATTTAAATTTATGTAATCCTTTCTTACCAGAATTAAAAGTTGTAAAACCAACTGTATTAATTCCAGAGTTATAGTCACCCAGAGTTTGAAATAATTTAATTGTTTTATCATTTATAACTAAGGGATAATAAACTGCAGAGTCAATTAAAGTCGTGGTTCCTAAACCAACAGGGTTGATGTTATCATTACCAAATGTACCTACACCTATTGGTTCATTTCCATTACTATCATATACTAATGGTAATCCACTTGTTATATGATGATCATTTAAAAAAGATAAAGTTTCATTTACATTATCTATTCCACCTGATTCTGAAGTTAATCTTCCATCAAATAATATTTCTCTTTTTCTTTTTGTTATAATAGGTTTAAATATAGCACCAGAACCATTACCACCATCAATGGATACTGATAATACTTTTTGAATGTCAAAATCTTGCGGATCAATTTGTATATCTACTACTTTTCCTTTAACTACAGGTTGAACTAAAGCTGTTGTTTTTCCAGTGCCAGGTGATGAAATTTCTAATGTAGGTGGTTTTAAAACATCATAATTAGCACCACCATTTAATACCCTTACCTCTTCTAAAGGTCCGAAAAATATTTTATCATTTGATTTGTAATTAAGAATCTCAACACCATTAATTAATAATCCAGTACCACCAGGTAAAGTTTTTTGAATATTTGAATTATTAATATTGGGATTAAGATCAAATTCTTTTAGTAATTTTTGTGCTCCAATACTTTGATTTACAGTTCCAATTAATGAAAAAGTATGTGATCCTGTATTTGCAGATAATGAACCAAATTCAACATAATCATTTAAAGGTATGAACGATCTTGATTTATATAATCGTATTTGTTGTTTGTTTTGTAAAACTTCAACGTAGTATGAACCCTCTGGTAAATCTGGTATTACAGTTCCTTGTGCAGTATATGTTATTTCATCACCTGTTATAAAATTAACGTTTGATGAAAAAGATATTATACTAAACTTAAGTGTAGATGGGTTATATCCTTGTAAATCAATATTAGCTGTTGCGTTGGGGATAATAGATTGTGGTATAGATGCTGAAATCTGATAAGAAGGTAATGAGTTTGAAGCCACATACATCCTATTTGAATCACTGTATACGTTTGTAACATCCGAAGTTACTTTATTATCACCAAATTCAATATCTACTGTGGAACTACTTGCAGTTTTTATTATTCTTCTGATATCATATTCTCTGCTATTAGCAGTGTCTGGTATCGTAGTTATTCCAGCAACAGTAGTTAATTTGTCAATATCAATTGTTTTTGTTGATGGACTAACATCCTTTACAACTCCAGTTCCTGCTAAATTTTCTTCATTAGTAAAAAGAACCTGAACCTCATCTCCTATTTTAACACTTGATTTATCAATATCATCAGTAAATAATTCAAAACTAATACCATTTATTTGTTTTACTTTAAATCTTGAAGAAGTGTTATAAATCCATGAATTGGCAAATATTTCTTTACGAGATTTACCTAATGTTGGATTAAATATTTTTTCACCAACATTTTTAACTGTTATTTTTTCACCTTCTGTTAAAAGTTTTAAGTCTGACGTTGCAACAAAATCTGATAGTACACCAGTAATTCTTAACTCAACTTTTTTACTTAAATCACCTTTTTCATACCCTATATACAATTCATCCGATCTTACATCATCTGTTGCGGATATTGGTTCTATAATATTTTCACATCCAAAAAATTGATTTAAAGATTTATTACTATAGTAAATATTTGTATTAATTCCTGAAGTAACAACTCCAGTGGTGCCAAAACCAACCGTTGAATCAACAGTAATTACACTAGAACCAGTGGAAACGTTTGTTAACGATCTTGTTATTGGGGATATTGCAAAAGTTCCTTCTATTAGTTCCCTTTCATTAAATCCAACAAACAATCCTATCTTATAATAAACCTTTCCCTTCCTTGTAAGAGGTTCTACTTCAGAGACTGATGATGATACAGCTGCTCTTGTTTGATCATCAGTATTTTTAACAATTGTTTGACCAACAAGATTTCTTGGATCTCCAGATATTGCCTCAGCTAAAACTATTTCTCTTCTTATATACTCAGCAGAGGATGGTTTTAAGAGATATTCTTCTAAATCAACTATCTTTGGTGTTTCATTGTATAAAACATTAAATAATATTCTAAAAGATTCTTCAGTTCCTTTAGACTGATACAAAGATTTAGAATTTTTTATAAAATTACTTACATCTAAATTTTCAACAAAATTAACATTTTCTAATCCAGGTGTTAATGTTTTTTTAGTTTTGTTATAAAATTCTTTTAAAAATAATGCACTTAAATTTACAACAGTTGCATCCGTTTCATGATCTGTAGCATTTGAATTAGTGAATACGAGTTCATTTGGTTGATTATTTGCATGATAAGTTGTTATACCACTAAATCCTCTTACACAACCTGTGAACGTATTTGTAGTTAATCCTGTATATGTAATTATTTCATCATTAATCTTAAATAATCCATATTCTTTTGGAAAACCCTTGGTACTACTAACATTTACAGTGGTTGAAGATGTTGTAATACCACTTGTTAATACAGTTTCTCCTACAATAACTTCAGGTGTTAAATTATCTAATTTTATATACTGATCTAAATTATCAGTCAGATCAATAACTCCCCCTTGAAATTCTTGAGAGATATAATATTGTTTTAAAAAATCGACTGCTTTTGGACTTTCAGATAATAGAAATTCGGGAACTTGATTTTCAATTATCTGTTGGACTTTGACTCTTTTATCAATTCCAGTTGTTATCATATTATCCTCTTATCAATGCTCCGTTTGAATAACTTGATGTAACTTTATATCCAACACCAGATATCTGCTCACCAGATGTAATAGTGTCTTTAACCATATTTATGGAACTATTTCCAACAGCAAATGTTAGATATAAATCTTTTAAACTTAAGACATCATTTGACTCTGGAAATGCTTGAATTTCTATTATATTATTTGGTTTTTCAGTTGATGTAAAGTTTATTGTATTCAATATAATCTCTCCATGAATATAATCAACCACTCCAGCAGATGCCACAATAAGTTGATTGCTATCACCTCTAACTATGGCAAGCACTCCCTTCCCACTTCCATCTAAACTTCCATCAGTATTTTTATTTGGTACATCTGTCAAATATAATAATTCATTTTGACCTGTAATTGTAAATCCAGTGCTTTTGATATTTCTCCCTTCTGCGTTTATATGAAATCTATTACCATAACATAATTCATATTGGGCAAATTGATTAACTATTGCTTTTAGATTTCTCCTTATAATTACACGACTTATATTTGAGGATATTGAATCGTCAATATTATCAATAACATTGATAACTTTACTATATTTAAATCTACCACCAAATTTGTTTAAATCTGTAGAAGAAGCGTATGTGGTCAAACCATTTATAATTCTTGTTTTTAAATTTGATATTGCTGATACCTTTGATGGATCATAATAAACAAATGAATCTAGTTCAACATATAACAATTTGAGATCTAAGATTTTTTGATTGATGCCTGTTAATGAATATCCTTTTAATTGTGATAAAATTTGTGTTTTATCATAATCTGATACAAATTCACCATTTTTAGGTTTAATTGTAATAGATACTGATCCAAACTCAGGTGGATCTAATTCCTCACCACCAACGACTGAAACTGACTCAGCATTAGGGTATATTGATTGTATAATTGTCTCATAATCCCTCGATGTAACTGCTCTGTACTGCGATGAATACAATCTAGGTGCAAAGTACTTAACGGAATTAATTGACTCGATATTACCCCCGTTAGATGCCGATGTGAGAGTTGTTATTAAAGGAGTAGATGATGGTATAAGTATTTGATCAGATGATGATGTTATACTTCCTGCATATGTAAACGAGGCAGGACCATTTCCCTCTGCACCATCAGTTACAATATATGAAACTGATATAACACTCTCATTTTCTAACTTTTTACCAAAAATTCCATCACCAAAAAGAAGTTCATACTTTTCATCTGTAATTTCTTGTATTAGATATGTCTCAGAGGTGCTTGTTATGTTTAATATATTATCAACTTTACGATATTCTCTCATAGAGTCATCACTTATACCAGTTATTTTGACTATTACAGTAGAGGTATCAATAAAAGAATTTTCTAAGATGAATCTTTGATCTAATGACCCATCAACTACAAATGTTTTTGTTAAATATGTGCCTTGATATACTGTAATATTTTCAAATGAAGATGTGCTTGAAATTACATTACCCGATCCATCAAATTGTTGAGTTGCAACTGTGGTAATTGATTCTGGTATTGAAAATACAAATGAAGTATCATTACTTGAACCCACGCAAACTAAACCTGCTTGTAATGTATGTGTTGGAGTGTTCCCAGATGTTGTTACCTCAAAAGATATTGTTGCTTGTGCTGCTGTCCTTGATTTTGGAACATATCCTATGTTACGAGCAAGTGATACAACGTTTTCACGTACTGTAGCAGAGTCTAAAAATGACTCATTTACAATCATGTTTGAATTAAATGCTGTAATGTACGTATTATATGCTAAAGTATCGATTAAAACGGAAAAATTCGATCCTTCAAAGTCAAAATCACTAAAATCCGAGTTTGCACGGATATAATCTTTAATTGAGGTCTTGATTTGATCAAAATCTAGGTTTGTAAACTTAGTAAAAGGCATTTATCTTGTTGCTTCGAGCATGAATGTGAATTCTTGTGTGGGAATTTCTTGTCCAATAATATCAAAGAACACCGTAACCTCAAATTCATTCAAATCTGGTCGTGGTCTTACCTCAACTACTACATTATCTATTCTAGGTTCAAAATTTTCAAGTGTAATTTCGATTTGATTCTGTATTACTGATGCAGTACCAAAATCTACGAATTCAAATAGGCTTTCACGTACTTCAGATCCCAATGATGAGTTAAAAAATCTCTCAGTTGGAATAGTTTGAACTAAATTTCTTACAGATCTCTTAATTGCATTCTCATTTTTGAGAATTGTAAGATCTTTTGTTACTGGATGGGGTGTAAAAGACAAACTTAAGTCCTTAAATGCCCTTGATATACGTTTTATCGCCATTAAAAACAGTTGTTCCTGTTTTATTTATGACACTTTTTTGTAAATGTTATTATTTATCCTAATTCTGGTTCAATTTCGTCTTTTTTTGACCTTTCTTTTGCTGTTTTCCAAAAATAATTCTCTTCTGAACCCAATCCATCACGGTCATGACCGTTTTCTACCTGATAATACACTGTTGAAACCTTAAAATCGGGTACTTTTGGTGTTTCTGGTGTAATACTGTTATCATAGATACGCATTCTGTTGTTTGGATAGAGACAAAACTGCCCATTGTCCAATTCTAAGAGGTTATGAGACTTATGTTCAGCAGGTTGTTCACTAGTTGAATAGTCAATTGCGTCAACATCAGAGTGATAATTGTCTAAAGTGCAAATATAAGTGCCTGTTTGGTTGCCATAATCCCTTGTCATAACCTCATAAT
>VTLG01016291.1_pt1 | contig 40610 bp, 54 predicted proteins | sample 4694571 | NCBI WGS metagenome assembly VTLG01 (sample SAMN12604809, study PRJNA352737) | marine metagenome | biome: ENVO:00000447; feature: ENVO:00000209|ENVO:00000569|ENVO:01000036; material: ENVO:00002151; isolation source: viral sequences binned using virsorter ...
AACTACCCTTTGCCAAACCAAACTGTACCCATCTCCCTGTTCTAGGGTCTGGAAGTTTTCCAGTTTCGTTGCGAAATAAACGTAAGTCAGAATGTTGTCCAAGAGCTAACCTTATATTTTGTTGTAAAACTGTCTCTTGGTTTGACATCTAATGATGCTGTTTTTTCCATAATACATTACTTTATAAAATTTTCAGAGTGGCATACCTGTAAGTGAATCTACTTTGTTGTCAGAAAACTTGTTTCGGATTTTATCCAACATAGCAACATGATCTTGTTCAAAACCATCATTCAATCGTTCTTGTCGTTGCTCTTCATACATAGAGGTAAATCTGCCACTATAAAACTTTTCTCTTACAAGATTTCGTAAATACTGACTAATAGATAAACCACGCTTCTCGGCCTCTCGTTTTATAAACTCATGCCGATCTGGTTCGAGTTGAAAAATTACTCGAACATACTTCTTGTCATCCATGTTATAAAAATTAGTTAGGTTTGTACAAACCACTAAGTTATATTAGTGGCCTGTGTTGATGATATTTCCATTATCTCATTTGTAGATGGTAATTCAGTAAATGGCTTAAATGGATCTTCTAAAGCTTGTCTTATATATGTTGTATCTGTACCACACATAAAATGATGTGCTGCTCTTAATGTATATGCCCAAGCATCAGCACTATTCCAATATGTAGCTTTAAGAGAAGAATCACAAGTCCTGTTAAACAATAATTGTGCTGCCCTATCAACAGGTCTTATATCTTTATCCACACCATTAATAGGAGATGCCATACCAGAAGATACGATATTAAGAAAATGAATTGCCCTTTCTTTTGGTGTCATATCGTGATTTAATTTACGCTTTCCAGACCTTTTGTTATATATCATTTCAGCATAAATTTTTAATGCTGCTGCGATAAAGATAGCTCTTGTTTTTGAGCAATGCAATTTATTAACGTAGTTAAGAAACTGATCGTGTTTGATATAAGTTTGAGCAACAATATTATCGTGGCAAGGTCTTGAGAATTGTTCTGTACCTGTAGTGTTGCCAGTAACTTTAGACATTGCGTGTCTTATTATCGAACACTCTTTACGAGTAATTCTTATACCACTAACAGTAATACGATCTGACATAACCCTAGACTTACCCACATCCATAATTAGCTTGGATTTATCTGGTAAGTTTTTGATAACGATAAAAGGTTGAGTAAGACCAGTTTTTATAACTGCTAATAACCTGTGCTGTCCATTTACTAATATGTTTTCTGTATTAAAACAAATAGCAGAATCAGAAAGAATAAAGCGACCAGCTTTCATTTCCCTTTCAAGTTCCAAAATATTATTTAGAACAGTTTTTCTATTATTGGCAAAATTACGATTCATATAAATCTGTGCCTGTTGTGGAGTTATAAACTCGATACCTACTTGAACATCTTTGTACTGCTCAGTAAGTTGTGTAGTAATTTCTTGTGCTGTTAGTGTCATCACTTTTGCGATCTGTAACATCACTATATGTATAGAATTAAGCTATGTCAACAATTATAACTGTCTAGTTTACCGACCTGTGACATCAGAACCCAAATAAGTCGTCATCATCATAGTTTTCTTTGCGTTTTCTCTTCTTAGCAATCTCCCATCTTTTCTTAGCCCAGAAGTGATTATGACCACGTTTGTCTGCAAGTCTCATCCAATCTTTTAATGTCTTACAACTCCACTCTTCTAATTTTTTTCTACGTTGCTGTTCTGATCTGATGACGGCAATATCATCTATCTCTACTTCGGCTAAAGTAACCAAGCTAAAAAATCGTTCTGTAAATTTTTTCTTTGCATAATCTGTATGCTTTGAATGAATACCATACAAGTCTTGTTTACAAAAATCTTTAAATTGTGCTTCGGTAAAACATTTAGCTTTTGGATTTTTACGACCTAATGAAAACTGAAATCCTACTTTTTTTTGGTCATCATCCCAAGCATAAAAATATAATTTTGCACCTGTAGATTTTTCTATTAATGGATCTCCTTCATCAAGCTTAAGTTGTTTTTTCATTTTTACTAACTCTCCATCTTCATATGTAATTTCTCTTTTTCTTACTTCTTTCTTATGTCCGCAAACAGGGCATATTGGTTGTGGTCTATAAACTGCAAAACATTGCTCGCAAGTTTCTACTGCTGGTGCAAGTTCTCCTTTTCTTTTTGTTTTTGCTTTCTGGTGGAGATCAAACTCTCTAACATCATCAACAAATCCATGACGTTTTGTATTACCTACATGATCTAAAACTATTGCAACTTTATTAGGTTCTGGTCTAAGAACTCTGCCTACCTGTTGTATATATAAAGCTTCTGATTGTGTCGGCCTGAGAAGAATAGCAACATAGCAACCTTCAACGTCAAATCCCTCGCTAACTACATCTATAGAAACTAATATCTGTACCTTTCCATCTTTAAAATTATCTATTAATGTTTTTCTGTCATCAGATTTCATAGAACCTGTTATAAGTTCTGCGGTATATCCAGCCTGTTTAAATTTATTAGTTACATATTGTCCATGTTTTACTGTTATACAAAATGCTATAGCTGGCTTATTCTGTCCAAGTCTTCGATAATTCTCTACTGCATCACCAACTATATCAACCTTATCTAACTCATCTTCTACCTCTTTTTTGCTGTAATCACCCCTAATTGTCCTTATTTTGTCTAAATTTAGCTTATTTGGCGGTGCATACACCTCATGTTCAGCTAAGTAACCTTTATCAACAAGCTCTGGAATAGTAGAGCCAACCATAAGATCATCAAATATTTCCCCTAGCCCTGCACCTGTCATCCTCATAGGTGTAGCTGTAACACCAAGTCTCTTTGCTTTTTTATAAAACTCAAATATCTTTCGCCAAGAATTAGCTACTGCATGATGAGCTTCGTCAATAATTATCAGGTTATATTGATCTGGATTGTTAAGTCTGTTAATTAAAGTTTGCACCGAGGCAATTTGTACACTACTCTTGGATTCCTTATGCCCTGCTGCAATTATTCCGTATTTTACATTTGCTTTAGTTAATTTATCGCCAGCCTGATCTATTAATTCTTTTCGGTGTACAAGTATAAGAACATTTGCACCTTTTAGCCCTGCTAGTCTTGTTATCTCAGAAAAGATAACAGTCTTGCCTGCACCAGTAGGAAGAGTAAGCAGCACATTTTTATTGCCTGCTTCATAGGACTTTCTTACGTTAGAGATTGCTAAATTTTGATAATCTCTTAGTTGCATAGGGTTGACATTTGTTGTCCTATACTATAATATGTTGTTATATGTGTCAAGTACATTATGAAAAGAAAACTGTGGGCTACCTCGCCTAATAATCCAAATGAGCTTTCTATAGTAACTAAAAAAGACTATAAATATTTAGTTGTTGCCAGATCTGGTTCGCCTCGTGGAGGTTTTTGGTTTGAAGATAAAACAAAAGCTATAAAAAGAGCAGACTATTACACAAAGAAATTTCAACACGAAAAAGGTGATCGTAAATTTATTGTTGTAAATGTTTTTGAGGGAGAATAACTAATGGAATCTAATAAATGGAGCAAGCTGCAAAAGGAAACAAGTGCAGAGTTTGTAGACAAATTATTGCTGTATGTAAGGACTAATAATTTTGAAGCTTTTTGTTTCGCTGTTGATCGAGGTATGTGGTATTACGGCCAAGAAAAACTAACTTATCTTATGCACAAGCAACTTATAAAAAAGATTTGCGAATGTGGCGAGCTAGATAAGTTTCTTAAATGGGGGGAGAAGTTCTAATGATATATAAACCACTTGTAATGTCTAACGAAGAGTATCATAGTAAGACTAAATACGAGTCTTCCTCTACTGCTCGTAAAATATTATCAAGCCCTAAAAAATATCTACACGATAAGACTGCTGAATCTGTACCTACTAAAGCTATGGAAGAAGGTACTGCTGTTCATACATTCTTTTTAGAGAATGAATTATTTAAAAATAGATATTGTTTTAAACCAAAAGCATTTAATGGTAGGACTAAGGAAGGCAAACAATGGATGGAGGAGCATGGTCATCTAAATATATTGGCTTCTGAGTGGGAGGAAAACCTTATTCACATGAATCATAGCTTTTTAGCAAGTCCAGCAAAGATGATTTATGACATGGAAGGATTAACAGAATTAAGCTTTTTTAGTGAAGATTTAGGAGGAATAAGGGCAAAATGTAGACCAGATTGGATTTCACACGATAAAAACATAGTTGTTGATCTTAAAACTACACAAGATGCAAGTCCTAAAGGATTTCAGAAATCTATAGGTCAATTTGGCTACCATATCCAAGCCAGTTGGTATTTGCGAGTCCTTCAAAACTTAGGCTTTGATTCTTATGACTTTATATTTATTGCCATAGAAAAAACAGCACCTTTTTGTGTTGGTGTTTATCGTGCTAGTACAGAAATGCTTGAAGAAGGTAATAAAAAAGTAGATGAAGCTATTGACAAAATATTATGGTGCAAAGAAAACGATTCTTACCCAGACTATACTCCTAACGAAATAGAAACAATCGACTTACCTCCTTGGATGAGAAAAAAACAAGAACCAGAATATGACCCTAATTTAGATCAGGAGATTCAACTTTACTGATGAGAAAAGAATTTCCCTACGACCCATACGAGGGTCAGGTTTTTTATGAACCAGAAACAGAAAAAACTTGGGTGTTTGCTCGTGATGAGTGGGTAGACATCACTTATGAGGACATTACCTATGACATCTGAAATTACTAAAACAAATCAAGAGGGCGAGTCCTCTATCTATCAATCCACCGAGTCTTTTGAGTTTGCTCAAAGACAAGCTAAAAGTCTTGCAGAATCTAACCTTGTTCCTATCAGCTATCAAGGTCAAAAAGGTTTATCTAATTGCCTTGTTGCATTAGAGATGAGTAAGAGAATGAACCTTAGTCCTCTTACAGTTATGCAAAACCTAAATATTATTCATGGCAGACCAAGCTGGAGTGCTGCTTTTGTATCTAGTCAAATATTAGGTTGCAATAGATTTAAGAACTTTGACTATATAGTTACAGGTAAAGATGAATCACTATCTGTACAATGCCAAGCTATAAGGTTAGAAGATAACAAGCTAGTAAAAGGTACAGCCGTAACAATGAAAATGGCTAGACAAGAAGGCTGGACTAAAAACAGTAAGTATCAATCAATGCCAGAGTATATGCTAAAAAACCGAGCAGCTACTTTCTTTGGTAGGCAATACATACCTGATCTTTTATTAGGTGTACAGACTAGCGAGGAGGTAGTTGATATACAACCTATTGATGTTACTACAGGTAATGTTGAGGTAGTACAGGAGGCTAAAGATGACTTCGGATTCTAAGAAAGAATTTTTAACACCTAGCGAACTTGCTGAGAGATGGCGAGTTCATATTGGTTCTGTTGAGAGATGGAGAAGAGAAGGCAAACCGCCTTCTTTCTACACCATTAATGGAAAGATCCTCTATAAGTTGGCTGAGATAGAGGATTTAGAATCAGCCAAACGTCAATCCAATTAATTTTTATCTATGGACTTTAAATTACCACTTGCAGTTTTCTCACAAGATGCAGAAGACCACAAAAAGCGTTACAAGGAAAACTACGATCCTAACAAAAACTATCCTAAGTATTCTGGTGTTATGCAGATTACAGAGGCCGACATAATCAAGCTATGTGAGTATGTACAGAAAGCAAAGCCAGAACATAGCGACTTTCATGGAGAAGGTGTAGTCACTATTAGAGCTACAGGCTACCTTAATGAAAGTAAGCAAGGCAAAAAATATATAGGTCTTAACCTAGAGCCTGATTACAAGACTATGAAAGCCATAGAAGAAGCTGATGCTAACGAGTCACCAGCACCAAAAGTTAAAGCAGCAGAAGAGGAATTTCCTTTTTAAAATATGGGGCAATAAGGGTTTTTGTGAGTCATTTTACTCTTATGTAAGACCCCTCATTTTTAGTAGATTTTAAGCCAAATTAAGCTAAAATAGAATGAAATTATCCTTATCTATGCCTTTAACATTTAACAGTAAACAAATTGATAAAGTTGTCTCGATTGATGATGTCGGGTCTTTATCTAATCCAGAAGTTTTGTTGTTAAAAGATGAGCTAATGACGGCCATCAAAAGTATGGATGATTATATTAAGAAATTTAAACAGGAAAAACAAGAAGCTTATGACAAAGATTGGCATCAAAAGGTAAGACGCAAACAACAGGTATGCAAAGCTTTTTTGTCTCAACTTATTAGCTTAGATCACGATGAAAGTTTATTTAGGTCAATATACGATAAACATTTTTCGCAAATTATCTTAGAATATATAGATAGGAACGAGTTTAGAACTATCCACAACAAAGCACGTTCTTTAGCTATTGCAGAATTAGAAAAAATAACATGACACCAAAACAAAGCAAAAGATCTGAACGTAAGCTTAACAAGCTTAGAGAAAACAAGCTTGAAGAGTTAGCAAAAAAACTAGATTCTGATATTAGAGGTTACGATCACATTGTTGAATATGCAGATAATCATACTGCAAGTCTTCGTAGTGATTGGGTAGATGAAAATATTAGAACTATCATTATGAAACATAATTATAACGTGAAAAAGGTTGAAAAGATGTTAATTAGAGATTTTACTGATAAAGAACAGGAGGCAGCCGAAAATGCAATCGGAGAATTTTAGAGATAAGGAAATATTGGCAATGACACCTGATATGGAAGGTGTTACAAGACCGTTAAAAGATAAAAAAACTAAAAAATTTACTTTTATTGTTAAAGGAATTGGTATAGGGACTGCACCAATGAAAATATCTACAAATGCAGAAACACAAGCAAAAGCTGTTAAATATATTAAAGCTAGATGGAAAGATTGTAGTTACGAATTGATATAAAAAAGTAAAAAAATCTTGTATGTCACACATTTAGCCTGCAAAGGTCATTTTGGAGTCCAACCAATATATTATGGTCTTACATATAAATTTAAGGGTTGGTTTTATGACGGAAAAACTGTCTATCAAAGCAGAACATTTGAGACAAGATCAGAAGCACAGGCAGCAGCAGAAAAACTCAGGGCAGATAGTATGTTGCGGTAATCATGTATTTAGAGTTATAAATGGAACAAGATACTGGCTAAGTCCTCCACCTGATGATTACGAAGCATAAAACAAATGGCTTCTCTTAGATACCATGCTGGTCGCATGGTTCTCTACGAAAAAGAGCCTACAGTATGGAGAGTAAAGATTAAAACAAAGCAGGGTAAGTTAAATTTACCTCTAAAGGCGAAAGAGTTAGAGCCTGCTCTTATAGAAGCAGAATATCTATATGCAGATGCTAGGTGTATGAGTAGAGATCATCCTCTATGTATAGATTGCATACATCATTTAGTTGTCAAAGCAGAATGTGGTCTTGGTATGCCAGAAGGTAAAGCTAGTGGGGGAGTTTGGGCGAAGGATTGTGCTTATTTTTGGGAGAAGAAGATTTAGGATCTATCCTGTCTATATGATCGCCAGCTTGATTTATTATTTTCACTAATCTAAAATTTTCTTTTGCAAAAGCACTTATAAGATCTGGTATGTCGTTAGGATCAAGTGTTTCTATAACATGACGTAAAAATATTTCAACGTGTAATTCCTCTTCTAATGTAACGTCAGCTAAAACCCAAGGCTCTACTTTGCGCCTTTTTTTTGCTTGTTTGTTAAACCAGTTTGACCAAGGCATTACAAGTTTCATTACAAGTCCCTCTAACCACACACTAGCGTACTGGTCTTATAAGGCAACAAAGCTATACTTGGCTTAGTTACACTTACACACTATGCCCGGCCATTATGGAACTGGAATGAAAAAGAAAAAGAAAAAGAAAGGCGGTAAAAAGTAATTATCTGCCCGGAAACAAAGCTTTTTCTAACATATCGCAAAGGCGATCATCGACTGTATTATCAGATTTTTTAACCATAGCTCGTACTATATCTAGTGCGAGTTTTTTTATTGCTTTTCCACGAAGAAAGGCAAAAAGAATTGGCTCAAGAACTTTTAGCATTGTTTTTATTATATTGCTAGATTTATAGTAGCTCACTCCTCACACTTAGAGCTATAGCCTCTTCTGCTGGTCATAAAGGAAGAGGCTATCTTCTTGGCTTAATTTCTGCAACAGCAAGTTCTACTTCTTTAAGCCTGTGAAATACCTCTTTCATGTCATCGTGCATATCATCTATCTTTGTTGTTAATAATTCTATAGCTGTTGTATTTCGCACGAGATCATCTCTTGATTGTCTACCTCTATAAGATATTGATCCCACAGATACAAAACAAGCTGTCATCATAGCTCCACCTACTGCTGCTATTACCTCTACCACTTTACGAGTCCTCAATATATGTCTATTATACAGAAAAAGGCTATGACAGAACAGAAAAAGAAAAATCCGTTCCAAAAGTTAAAAGAAGGATTAGATGATAAAGAAGAACAATTAGCTGTTATTAGTCTTTTTGTAAGACTTGGAGTAGTTGTTTGGAGTGGTTTTATAGTAACACTTAACTATATATCTATTCCCGGCTACAGTTCAGAACCCAAAGATATAACTTTCCCTGCTTCGCTTCTAACTGGTGCGTTGGCAACATTTGGCCTTGAGGGATCAAAGAAAAGTAGTAAAAAAGACGACAAAGTTGCACAAAACGAGGGTATGATTCAAACTATAAGAGTAATTACTCCCATTAAGATTGAGGGAGCAGAAGTAATCGACCCTAAATCTAAAAAATGAAAAAACTTCTTCCGTTTTTATTTCTTGTATCAGCACCAGCTTACGCTGATATAACATCACAAATCAGTTCTAGTGTAAAACTAGAAGTTGCTGCTGCTGGTACAACTGCTGATCGTATAGGTAACTCATATTCTGTTTCTGGTACAGGAGTTAATACAACAGATGGGACAACTGCTGGATCTGTTGGGGGTCTGGGAGCAGCGACTAATGGTGTAAACGCTTATACACCAATTACAGCCAGCCAGCTTACAGATGGCGAGAGCTTCACATACACAGTTTCACACACAACTGGCGATACTATTGCGACATCTCTAACTGTTGGCGAGGTAAGTCCTTTTGGAGACTTAACAAGTACGAGTGGAGGGACAGCTACGAATTTAGCTGGTACTGTTGATAATCATGTAATCACAATAACAGCAGGTGGGGCAGGTACTACGGCCACAGGATCTTATGTAACTTCTGTAACTGTAGACTGATGAGTTATGCGAAAGCTGTTATTACTGTTATTTATATATGCTTCGCCAGCTAAAGCAAACATTGTTCCAAATTTTACAACTGGCACAATGTCATCAACTACCAATACCCAAACTACAATTACAGAATCAGTTACTAGCAAAGATTATAAAACTGGCTATGAATACACAGTTACAGGAACAGGTATTTCTGCGTCAGGAGATATTTCCCCAGATGCAGTTAGCGTTACAGGAACAGTAGGAGGTCAAACATACACATGGAAAGGAGCAGATATGACAACAAAACCAGATTGGACTCTTACAAATCCAACATCAGGAGATGCCTTTCAATTTACAGAAACATATTCAGCCCCCGGTCTTCAAAATGTCACAACCATAAATCGCACCATCGAAACGGAATCCGTAGTTACTACTACCTCTGTCTTTCAATAGCTTTTTTACCAGCAAGTGCTTTAGCCAATGCTGTCAGTCAAAGCAATAGTGGATCTGTGACCAATCAAAATTGGAATGTAAATAACGGAAGCTTTCACACTAATCAATTTGGTGGAGGTGTTGTATGTCAAGGAGCAATGATGACTATAACTCCGTTTACTACATTTAATTCAAATTTTAGAAAACCATATCGAGATTACTATTACACTCCTGTTTATGATGAAACAGATATTGTTGGCGACTTTGATGATGATGGTAATCCTATAGGAGATGGAACACCTGATAATCCGGGGGATATTCTTTTCTATCAACAAAACTACTCTGGTACAAACAAAGATAGTTTTGCACTTGGAACAGGTATTACCTTAAATTTTAGTGTTCCATTAGATCGTCAATACACAAGAAAATGCAAAGAAGCAGCGCAAGTGCAGAATGATATAAACAAACAAAAACTTAAAAATTTAGAGCTTGATTGGCATATGGCAAGATTACGTCATTGCGGAGAAAAAAGAATTGCTGGCATAAGATTTAAAAAAGATAGCCCATATTACGATTTATGCTCAGATATTGAGATAGTTCCTAAAGCTAATCAAGTCTTGCCTCATACACACAAAATTGACGTAAAACAGTAAAAAAAGTCCTCTCAGAATCGCCTGTAAGGGGCTTGTAAAAATGTTTGCTTATGTTTATACCTTGGATTTTTTGCCTTTTTTCTTCTTTGTCAGTTTTGTCATAACTTGCTTAACAAGAGGTTTTACTAACTGTAAAACAAGCGGAGCAGAAGCACCGACCAAAGCAAGACTAAAAACACCAACAAATTGATTAGCAGAAGGGATGTATTGATCTTTGAAATCGACCTGCTCATACAAGGTAATGCACTCTGTCCCATCTAAACGATGTCCTACTACGATTTCCAGCTTCTTTGCATTTCTGTAATCGCCCCTGCGCTGGTCTTTTGGGCCGGGACACTCTGGTATGACTATCTTTTTCTTTTCTTTTGGTAGTTCTGGTCTTACTGTTGGTGAGGTTATAGTCTCATTTTCTTCTGATCTTTTTTCTTGTTCTTTCGATTCAACAATATCTATTCTTCTTCTGTCATACAACATTGGTTTAAACGTAGGCATTGATCCATAAGGACAAGAAATTATTGTCCCTGTTGGATCGTCATCATAGAGAGCAGTATTTTTAGGAGAAGCATCTCTGTGATACTTTACGCATCCCGGTAATTTTAAAGATGGTAAAGGTACATTTAAAACTTGATAAGGAATATGTAATGGTAAATCTATTTTTATTTCTGGTATAGATATATCAGGTATATCAGTCGTAGGCATTTCTTGGTAAATAAACTTCTACGTAACAATGACATCTTGGACAAGATAAATTTGTAACCATAGAATACTGCGTGTCTTCTTCAGTATCGTGATCGCCACCCCAAATTAATTCTGACTTGCAATGCCAGCAATTCATTTTTTAAATGGTAATTGTATTGACTTGCCTGTTGTACTTGGTAAGGCATTTTCAAGAACATCAGGCATAAGTCCTTGCACATTTTCAAGAACTTGATTCATCATTTTGGCCTTAAACTGTTCTGACGTTACATACTTATATGTAAAGAATCCACCGCCTAAGATTCCTAATACTAAAACAGTAGATAAGATGGAAAGATAGTTACAAATTTTTTGAAACATGATTAAAGAAGCATTAATAAAAGCATTATCACCAATTACTTTGATGGTGCTGCTTCTGATTTTGGGGTTGACTCCTGTTTATCTACTGATGAGTCTTCTGACTCGTTCTTTTTCAACAGCATCTCAGCAAATTGAATCCCGCCCTCGATCATATCAATAGTTTTAAGAGTTTGTTCTAAAACTCTTTCTGCTTGTTCTTTCTGTGTTTTTTGTTTAGCAAGTTCTTCTTTCCATTCAAGAATTTGCTTTTCTGTAAGTGTTTTCATTTACAATTTTGTTTTTCCAAGTTTAACCGCAGCATCTTGCTCTGTAAAGTCTTCTGAAGTCCAGATAGATGTTGTCTCATCTTCTTTTTTATAAGCTTTAATAATTTCAAGATGATCTACATTTCTTTTTATTGTTTCTTTTTGCTCATCTGTTAAAGATGATAATGCTGCAAGTTGGTTAATTACAGTCACGCTATCTCCAGCAGCAGAGAAAATTGCAGCAACTTCTTCAGTAGTTTTTTCAGCCATGTTTAGACAATAGTAAGAGTGTCACCAGAACTAACAGTTATTACTACTCCGCTGTCCACAGTTATAGGGCCAGCAGCCATAGCGTTAGATCCACTTAAAGTATAACTTGAAGTGACGTTTTTAGCATTTTCATAAAAACAAGCTCCATTAGTAACAGCAGCAGCAGATATTGAAAAATCAACGCCCGGTATTCTGAATTTATTAATATTGTTATCACCTAGTGTGATTTCATTATCAACAGTTGCAGAAGAAGCATCAGCAGCATTACCAATAACAATATTATTTGAACCAGTTGTGATATTATCACCTGCTTGATATCCCAGTGCTGTATTATCTTCTCCAGTTGTGCTATATGCTAACGCATCTAAACCTACGGCAGTATTATCTCTACCAGTTGTATTAGTATACAAACTAGCAAGACCCACAGCTACGTTGTTACGTCCAGTTGTAGTTGAATATAAAGCATTAACGCCAAGTCCAGAATTACTATTTCCAGTTGTATTTGTTGTTAAAGCTTTATAGCCAACAGCAGTATTATTGTTTGCTGTTTCATTGTTTCTTAAAGCGTCATAACCTAAACCAGTATTCTGGTCACCTGTGGTGTTATCCATTAAGGATGCCGAACCATAAGCTGTATTGTATTGTCCAGTTGTGGTATACCTTAAAGAGCTAAATCCAGAAGCAGTGTTATAAAATCCAGTAGTTATTGCATCGCCACAAAGTGAACCTACAGCAGTGTTGCCAGCAGCAGTTGTAAGTGAACTTAAACCATCATTACCTATACCTGTGTTATGTCCTCCAGTAGTTGCATTTGTTAGAGTATTCATTCCAACAGCAGTATTATAATTGGCTGTTGTAGCAGCATCTAACGAGGAAGTACCAACCGCTACGTTTGAATGACCTGTTGTATTTACTTTTAATGCGTTATAACCAACAGCAGTATTGTTAGAAGCAGTTGTGTTAAGGTGTAGAGTACGCGCACCCATCGCTGTGTTGTAATTACCAGTGGTGTTACTCTGCAAACTACCCCTCCCACAACCAGAGTTTAATTGGCCACTCGTGTTGAGATATAAAGATAACGAACCAATGGCTGTATTATCTGGAGCAGTGCTGTGATATAAAGCTGCTCTTCCTACACCAACGTTATCTCCTGCTGTTGTAACTGATCCCAAAACACCAGCACCAACAGCTACGTTATAGTTAGCAGTAGTATTAGAACCTAAAGCTCCTAAGCCTACAGCAACTGATTGTTGTGCAGTTGTATTAGAACTTAAAGCATTTAATCCAACCGCAGTATTATTATTACCTGTAGTATTAGCGTCTAAAGCACCAGAACCTACCGCTACGTTGCTTGTTCCAGTTGTGTTTTCTTTTAACGCTTCATAACCTATAGCAGTGTTATTATTTGCTGTAGTATTTTCTCTTAAAGCATTTCTTCCTAATGCTGTATTAGCTGTACCAGTTGTATTAAATGTCAGACAACTTGAACCTATAGCAGTGTTTTCATCAGCAGTGGTATTAGCTTGTAACGCACTCGTACCCATTGCAACATTACTATGTCCTGTTGTATTTGAGTCTAAGCAGTTATAACCAACAGCAGTATTAAATCCTCCAGTTGTGTTTGATAGTAATGCTTGATAGCCCAACCCAGTATTGTTTGAAGCTGTTGTGTTGTGATATAAAGCCATAAATCCCATGGCTACGTTATATTCACCTGTTGTATTGGTGTACATACTGTCAGCACCTACGGCTGTATTTTGATCTGCAACAGTCTGACTTGTTAACGATCTATAACCTATAGCTACGCTGTTACTATTCGTTGTATTTGCATCTAAAGCATTTGCTCCTACCGCTACGTTGTTAGCTCCAGTTGTGTTTTGTTCTAAAGATTTATAGCCTACTGCGATGTTATTTGATGCTGTTGTATTAAATAGTAATGCACCTCTACCTAGAGCAGTGTTGTTTGACCCTGTTGTGTTAGATGATAAAGCAACTACTCCACAGGCAGTGTTGTCAATACCTGTAGTATTAGCATCAAGAGCAAAAGTACCAACGGCTGTGGCATTTGATCCTGTTGTGTTTAATGCTAAAGCATTTTTACCAACTGCTGTATTGTTGCTTGCTGTTGTGTTAGATGTTAAAGCACTTTTTCCTAATGCGGTGTTATCAGATCCAGTGGTGTTTAAATTTAATGCAGCATGACCTGCAGCGAGGTTATTTGCACCAGTGGTGTTTGCATTTAAAGCATTTCTTCCTAAACCTGTGTTTTGATCTGCAGTTGTATTTGCTGCTAAACAACCACTTCCAATAGCAGTGTTAAGAGTTCCAGTTGTGTTTAACACTAAAGCACTTTGACCTACTGCAACATTATTATTTGCTGTTGTATTATTTGCTAAAGCACTATCTCCAACACCTACGTTATATAATCCAGTGGTGTTATTTAATAAAGAATTTCTACCAATCGCTACGTTTTGGTTTCCAGTTGTATTAGCACTTAAACTGAAATGTCCTATAGCTATATTGTAGCTTGCTGTAGTATTACTTGCTAAAGCGGTTGATCCTAAAGCTACATTCTGTGTTCCAGTTGTGTTTGCTGTTAATGAGTTATAACCAACGGCTGTATTATTATTTGCAGTAGTATTAGCATCAAGAGCAAAAGTTCCTAAAGCAGTGTTTGCTGCTCCAGTTGTATTTACTAAAAGTGAATTTAGACCAACAGCAGTATTGTAATTAGCAGTTGTGTTATCCCTTAAAGCTTGCCCACCTATAGCGGTATTGTAAATACCAGTAGTATTATCTTCTAAAGCTTTTATCCCAAAGGCTGCATTATAATCTGCTGTCGTGTTTGATGTTAGAGCTAAATAGCCAACCGCAGTATTATAGTTTGCAGTAGTATTAGCATCTAAAGCTAAGGCACCAACTGTAGTGTTTCCTCCTCCTGTGGTGTTTGCAGCTAGGGCATTTCTGCCAACTGCGGTATTATCATTTCCAGAAGTATTTGATTGTAAAGTACTTGTTCCGCATCCTGTATTTGATGATCCAGTACTTGCTATTAATGCATTAAAACCAAGAGCCGTATTATTGTTACCAGTTAAGTTAGCTAGTAAAGCTGACCTTCCAACTGCTACATTATTTGTTCCTGTTGTGTCATTTGAAAGTGCGTTATATCCGACAGCAACGTTTTGACCTACAGTACAAGCATCTAAAGCAAAAGCACCGATAGCAGTGTTTTGTTGTCCAGTAACGTTTGCTGTTAAAGCATCATGTCCAATAGCTGTGTTGTCATTACCTGTTGTATTAGTATCTAAAGCATCAGTACCTACGGCAACATTACGAGTTCCAGTTGTATTCTCTCCTAGTGCTGTATAACCAACTGCTACGTTTTCACTTGCAGAAGTAATATCGCCTAAAGCTCCATTTCCAATAGCTACGTTATAGTTACCTGTTACTTCTGTTCCTCTTAATGTGTTAGAACCTAATGCTACGTTTTCACCACCAGTTGTAAGTGAAAGTGCTGCATTAATTCCAATAGCATTATTATTATTTCCTGTTGTAGCAGCAGATAAAGCACCCTTACCAACAGCTACGGAGTGATTACCAGTTGTATTAGCGTCTAACGCTTGATAACCTATTGCTACGTTGTTTGTTCCAGTTGTGTTTGCTTTTAAAGATTCATAACCTACTGCGGTATTGTTTGATGCTGTACTTGTAGTTAAACTGCTATGACCAACTGCTACGTTAAAAGATCCATTACCATTATCTAAAGCATGACTTCCAATCGCTACGTTTCTTTGTCCTGTAGTGTTAGATTCCATTGCTGTATAACCAATGGAAACATTGTTAGCACCAGTAGTATTTGAATCTAACGAGGTTGATCCTATAGCTACGTTTTGTGTTCCAGTTGTGTTTGATAATAAAGAATCAAAACCAACAGCCGTATTGTTTGCTGCGGTAGTATTTGCATTTAAAGCTCTACGACCTACAGCAGTGTTACTAGATCCTGACGAATTACTTGCTAATGAGTTATGACCTGTAGCAGTGTTAGAACCTCCTGAAGTATTAGATCCTAAAGCACTAAGTCCTACACCAGTGTTAAGGCTACCTGTAGTATTAGCATCCATAGCTAAAGAACCAACAGCAGTATTCTGATAACCAGATGTGTTCGCTGTTAAAGCAGTATTACCTATTGCTGTGTTGTGACTACCAGTAACAGCAGCATCTAAAGCAAGTTCTCCAAGAACAGTATTACCAGTAACAGAGTTTGCTCCTTTACCTATATTTATAGAATTTATGGTTGCGTCTGCCGTTCCAATGATAGCTCCTGTTACATCAACACCATTAGTTACATTAAAATTTCCAGTAACAGTTACATCTGTATTGGTTTCTCTTTGGAAGAAAACTGTACCGCCCGCTTGGTCTAAGTCTAAAAGCTGAAAAGTACCATTTACGTTTCTTATCCTGTAATCACTTTCATTATCAGTATCGTTTAAATCAATATGAGGAACAGTATTAGATATTGTTAAATTTCCAGTTAACGTACCACCAGCAAGAGGTAGTTTGGTTGCTATTGAGTTGGTAACTGTTGTTGAGAAGTTTGCATCCGCACCCAAAGCATCAGATAATTCTTTTAATGTATCTAAAGTTGAAGGTGCTGAATTGACTAGATTTGATACTGCTGTCCTTACATAAGCAGTCGTACTAACTTTAGTTGAGTTATCAGACTGAGCTTGGGTCGTTGCTGTTACTCCGTTGGTCAATACACCAGAGCTAGAAGTTAAGCCACCAAATAAAGTATTTCGTGCAGCAATATCAACCCCGTCTACTGTTCCTGTAACAGAAATAGATCCATATACATTAATCCCTGCACTAGATGTGCCAAATTTAAGGGTGCCATTATGGTAGAGACCTACCCCTCCACCATTAGTTCCTCTAAAATATAATTTTGAAAAATCAGTATTACCAATATCAACTCTTGTTGCACCACCAAGTTTAAGATCACCAGTTCCCTCATCTGTTATTTCAGAATGTGAGCCTGTATGCCTTATGCGAAAATCTTGACCAGTTCCTAAAAGAATAGATTGATTATCAGCAGCTTCTAAAACTCCTGTGAATTTAACCCCCGATGAGGTTGTCTCAAATTTTGTACTGCCACCTGTTTGTAATTTTAAATTTCCTGCACCAGCATCATTAATTATTGAGTCATTTGAGTCGTGAAAAAGCTCAAGATCATTACTAGCACCAATTTGAAATTTTTTATTGTCTGCTGGTATTTGGATATTACCACCAGTGGATATTTTTAATCTAACTTCTGAATTAAAATCATCAAATATTTGAAATACCCCACCTATATTAAACAATCTATAGTCAGGGTTATTATCAGTGTCATTTAATCTAAGAAATGGTGCTGTTCCTGATATTGTTAAATTACCGCCATTTACAGTTCCAGTTCCACTCGTTATAAAATTGCCATTCACATTTAAAGGTGCTTCTATATTAGTAATTCCACTAGATATTATTTGAAATCTTGTTGTACTATTTGTACTATCTACAATTCTAAAAACACCATTTTCATTTTTTATTGAAAAGTCTGAATTATTATCAGTATCAACAAAATTAATTGTTGGTACAGTTGAAGATATTTCTAAATTACCAGACATAGTAGTATCACCAGCTACCTCAAGTCCTGTTCCGTTTATTAGTTTTAAATCTGTACTTGTAAATCTGGCAGCAATATTATTTGAGCCTGCTTTAGTAAGCATAAATTCAAGTATTCCATCTTCCGTTAGATTTGTAACATCATCTGCTTTTCCTGTGATCTTTGCATAAACTTGTTTATTGTCTGCTGCATCTTCTCCTGTAAATTTAATCTGTCCTAAATAGTCTGCATCTGCTGGTGAAGCACTATTTCTATAAAGTTCAATTTCTGGTGCAGCAGAACTACTACTATCAGTTGATGTAAGTGTTAGGTTTCCTGTTCCTGTAATATCTCCTGTAACGTCTAAGTTGTCAGAAACTAAAACTCCAGCTGCACTTATTCTTAATCTTAAAGCACTATTAGTATTATCATAAAATCTAAGATTACCAGAATTGTTATCAATAAAATAATCAGGGTTATTATTAGTGTCAGTTAAATTGATTCTAGGTTGAATATTTGATATTGTTAAACCTCCAAGTCCTGTTATTGTTGCACTACCAGTTGTAGTTATATTTTGCGATCCGAAATCAGGGGAAATCTTTGTTCCAGCTATCGCTGCACTAGAATTTATATCAGCATTTACAATAGTGGCATCTGCTATTTTTGCAGACGTTACGACCCCATTATCAATAGTAAAAGTATCACCACCATTGCTGACAGTAATATCTCCTTTATCTCCATCTTCTAAACCAGCACCACCACCTGATATTTCAGCTACAGATCCATTATCTTTCTTTGTAAAAATCTTACCAGAATCAGTCCGTATGGCTAATTCACCGACAACTAAATCACTAGCACTTGGGTCGCTACCGCTTCCTCTTTTAAGTCTAATTGTATTTGCCATTAGTTCACCTCCCTATAATTTGATTCTAGTAGGTGCCTCCATTAATGTCGAACCCAGAAGTAGAACCATCTTCTAAAAATGTAACTAAAGTAGCTAAGGAAACTTGTTTCATTGTTCCATTATCGTTACAAACAAAACGATCTGCTGTCGCAAGAGTTATCGCAGAAGCACTTGTATTTCCATCCAATATATTTAATTCTGATGTCGTTATAGTTTTTCCATCTAAAAGATTAATTTCAGATGCTGTGGCTGTAACTCCGTCTAAAATATTTAGTTCAGATGTAGTAGCTGTAATACCATCAAGAGTGTTTAATTCGCTTGTTCCAGCTGTTAAACCATCTAGTTTTTGTACTTCAGTTTGCGTAAGGTCTGCTAAAGCACTAGCTGTACCACTAGACATGGTTGCGAGTTCTGTTAGCTCAGAATCAAGTGGTTGTTTATTGTTTAATTGAGTCTGGATGCTAGATGTTGCATCTACTCTATTTAATTGCGCTGTAGTTACTGTAGCTCCGTCTAATATTTGAACCTCTGTATTTGTTAAATCTGCTAAAGCACTAGCAGTATTTTGATTCATGGTCGCAAGCTCTGTGAGCTTATCTGAGTGTGGCTCAACGTCTGTGCCAATTACTAGACCAAGATTTGTTCTTGCACCATGGGCTGTCGTAGCTTGAGTTCCCCCCTCTGTAATCCTTAAAGTTCCTGTTATACCTGTGTGATCTAGATTTAAAGCAAGTTCTGTGGACTCAATAACAAGTCCACCATTTGATTTTAAATCAAGAGAAAGAGTGTTCCCGGATTTGTCAATACCATCTCCAGCTATGACTTGACCAGCACCAGAGAACTGAGCAATAGTAAGATTATTGGTACCAACAACAGCACTTCCTTTATCAGAAGTACAAACAAAACCATTCTCTCCGTTTACTGTTCCCTGCTCAACAAAAGTAAAGAAACCAGCAGCATCAGCACCAGTAGCTAAATCATCTGCTCTTGCTGGTGAAGCACCGACAATATAAATACCGTTTTGTGATGCAGTACTTTGATTTTTAACTAAAACTCTATCGCCCGTAGAAAGAGTTACACCGTCAAGAGTATCTCCATTATTTAGAGCAGTAGATATTGTTATATTTGCTGTAGTAGCAGCAGTGCAAGAATCTTTAACATCAAGTCCTTGTGCAACTCCATCTACATAGCCTTTGTTTGCAGCGTCAGCATCAGCAGTCGGATCTGCTAGGTTTGTAATTTTTTGACTATTAAAATTAACAGCACCATTAGGTGATGTCATTTGATTTAATCTATTAGTTCTCACACCAGTATCAAAATCACTGATTTTTGTATGAGCTATAGAAGGAATATCAGCAGCAACTAAACTTCTAAATGTAGGTGCAGCAGCAGATCCAGAAGTAGGGCCAGATAAAATTGTATTAGCACTTCTTGTATCTGTCTTATTGAAAAAAGCACCAGCACCGCCAATCGTAATTATTGAACTTGCAGCAGGAGGAGTATTACCATCATCACCAAAACCATAATATAGTTTTAAATCATTTTCGTTAAAAGCTAATTCTGAAGGAGATAAACTTGAAGGTGCGCCAGCAGATCCACTCGATGATCTTTTCTTAATGCGTATTGTGTTAGCCATGACTAAAAGTTGCCCCCATTGACGAGTGTAAGTTTGGTAGTAGTTGCGTCTGCCTTAAATGTAGCAGAAGTTTGATCGTAGTAAATAACAGAACCATCGGCCTTGTTAGTTTCATCTAAGTCTAATCCTTTTGGCCCAGCAGGGCCTTCAGTGACAAGTTGAACAGTAGTAGCCTGTGCTGACTCTGTGATAGTAACTGTATTTGTAGTTTCATCTACAACTACAGTGTTTTTGTGTTCAGTAATGTTTACTGTATTCATTATGACGTATAACCCTCTGATACTTTTATAGAACCTTCTAAATAATATTCTTTTAAACCATTTGAATCTGTAAGAATTACGTCATAATACAATTTATCTAATGCAAAAGTTTCAGTTTGTACGTCAGTTAAAGATATGTGAACTGTTCCTGCTGCTCTGTTTGTATAAGTAACAGTCCAATCAGCATATTTTATTGTTCTATGTTTATCCCAAACTTGAGCAGCAACAGTATAACCAGTAAGATTTATAGCTGTATTTGTTGAGTCTTTAAAAACAAGCTTAATCTTGTGATCTGATCTTCTTTGTAAAGTGAAATTATATGTTGCTGGTGAGACTGCCATTAGCTATATGGAGATGTGCCTAGTATATCAGTTTTCCATTGTGCTTTAAGAGCATTTACGTCATTTGCAGCAGCTATACCAGAATCAGCAGGAGCATCTCTTAATGCCTGTTTTTTAGCAGCTACTTCTGATTTTTTAGAAGAATCATCAGTTTCTATTGCTCTTTGAAATTCAATATCAAGTTCTTTGAATTTTTCTGCTCTTGCAGCACGAATGTTTGTCTTATGAATTTCTCTGGCTTTCGCCATATCTACACCAAATCCCATAATTTACTCCGTATAAGTCCAAGCATCTCTAAAGCTCCTGTCAGTGGGAATAGCAGATTTATCTACAGTATAAACAGTCTTACCGCTAGGGCAATCTTTAGATTTAATTTCGTCTAAAGTGAGAGTGCAATTATCTGCTGGACAGACAATGCAAACATTACCGTCATCATCTGTGTAAATAAATCTGGTGTCTGATTTAGCCATAAAGTTTTTCTTTTAATATATCAAATTACCTAAAAACAGCAAAATATCCACCGCCACAATCTCTACGACCATTCTCTAGTGCATACTTAGTTTCAACAAAGAAACTTCCAGCAGCTACAGTATTTGAAAAAGATGCCATCGTTCTGTTGGTATCGTTAATATCACCAACTCCCATGACAACAGAATAATTTGCATCTGTCATTGCGTTTGTAAATGACAATGTATATTTTCCAGTTCCATTATCAGTAACACTTGAAAAATTGTAACTTTCTCTTATAGATGTAGTTCCTTCTCCGTTTACGTTAGCCCATGCTTTTGCTCTGCCAGTTTCAATTTGTTCTGGAGTTGAGCTTGAACCACCGCTTGCATTTTGAATAGTATTAACTCTTAATGTAGACATAATTTAAGCTGAAAATACAACCACATAATAGTATTGCAAATCATTTGCAGTACCACCAGATGACCAGTTATACGCATTTCTTACATTAATGTTATTAACATTAGGAGTACTTCTCCGCCAAGTTAGATAATTACTATCACTACCTGTAGACCTCATGCCCCAAGCAAAAGCAGCGTCATTTGCACTTGGTATGGCATTTGTATAATTTACAGTCGTATTACCGCTTCCATTATCTGTTACAGATGAAACATTAAAACTATTTCTTATTGCTTGAGTTCCAGTTTGATTAAAATTTACCCATGCTTTTGCTATTCCATCAGAATTAATACCTGAGAGAGTAGACATTGCTACATTATTTCCACCGCTTGCATCTTGTAATGTGTTTACTTTAAGTGTTGACATAGTTTTAACAAATAATTACACCAACTCTACTTGCGTCAGCCCTACCAAAAGATGCACTTTGTTGAGGGTGAAAAATATCCACATTTATACTTCCAGTATTTGTAGCTTGGCAAGAAACTAATGTGTGCATTTGAGGAGATTGCCCTGAGTTAACAGGTGCATTATATCCCAATGAAAAAGCGTAGTTACTATTTGCAAAAGCATTAGTAAAATTAACTCTATAATTTCCTGTACCGTTATCGGTTATAGAACTACAATTAAAACTATCATTAATTGCAACTGTTCCAGTACCCTTAAAACGACACCATGTTCTTACAATTCGACCTACTTCAGTATCACTAGAATTTTTAAATACTGGTGCTGCTGAGGAAATACTTTTTACTGTACCAACTGAAATTGTACTCATATTTATATTTTTATTATGTACATCATAGATACGTTTACAGGTCTTGCATCTGATGCTCCTTCGTTAGCGTTGGTTGTTGTTACCGATATACCTGTCGTGGCATTATTCATAAAATGTCTGTTACCTAATGGGCCTAATCCTTGCCCACTACCTCCACCATAGTTACCTACAACACGATCATTTACTGCAAGACCTCTTCCTTCAGCAGCCGAGTTAAGGTTATTTTGGCCTCCAGACGCAGAAACTGTTGGAGAGTGTCTGTGACCCGGATCATATACGGCTGAAGTTGCGGTGTGATTGTGCGATTTATTTGCAGAAGCTTGATTACTACCTATACCATCTCCAGCAGTAACTCTATCTGCGTCAACTCCTGCGCCATTATCAAAGCCTCTTACAAACTTACCTCTTAAATCAGGTAAATTAAAACTACCTGTAGCTCCTGCATCTCCTCCATATGTTATTCCAATTACTGCATATAAAGCTTGATATTGAGATTTAAGCTTAGAACTACCATCACATTCTAAATACCCATCAGGAACACCACTAGAAGTGCTATGACCGTTTTTAGCAACACAAAAAACAGCCCCAACAGGCACTCCATTTACAGTAATAAAAGTAAGTTCTGCATTTGTATCACTATGATTTGTATTTTTTACTGCCAAGACTTGATCTGGAGATCCAGTTGTTGCTGGTAATGAGAAAGTTCTATTAGCTGCTAAAGTTGCAGGTGATTTAAGGGCTACAAATGGATTACCATCAGAATCTTGAAATCTTATTGGCAAACCATTACTCATATCAAGTCCTGAGTTACTTATCAAAACTCTTGTTAAACCACCAGTTGATATGCCAATAGTATTATCAGCTTGTTTAAATAATCCAGTATCAGCATCATTATGAAAAGATAATGCAGGTGTACTAGCATCCGAGCCAGTACTACTATCAAGAAATAACTTACCTGTCATTGGAAAGCTTGTACCACCACTTCTAGGAAGCAAACCTAAATGATCTTGATTTATATTTCCTATTTTTGAAAAGCCACTATTACCACTGTTTCTTACTTTTAATTCATTATCACCTGTATGTAAAAACAACATTCCAGCAACACACTGACTTGCAACTAAATCAGAGCCATGTGAATTGCTTGATTGCAAAGCAAGTAAACAAGCCTCTATGTCCTCTCTTACCTGCTGTCCAGAAGCATTATCAATTATAAAATTTGCAACCTTTGCCATAATTAACTAATTTCCCCCATGTTAACCTCCTTTTCCATATCCGACAGCTTGAAAAGTAAATTCTTTGTTTGGGAAGTTACTACCATTACGAATTTTAACATTAAAACCTGTACCTGTAATATTTGTTATTTCAGAATAATCTCCTGAGTCTGCGTCAATGATCGTAACACTTACACCCGGAGGAAAACTATTTGCACCACCCAAACCAGTAACTCCTACAAAGAAAGGTTTTGCAAAAATTACATTAGTACCTGATGAATTATTAAGGCCAGAACTTATAGGACTTGTTTTAACAACACCATTTTCTATATACGATCTTTCAGTTCTTGATTCAAATGAAGCAAAAAAGCCTAACTGTTGTATTGCTATGTTATGTGCAATGTTTTCAGATTTCAAATCTAATTTAAACTGGAATCCACGACCTTTAAAAGTACCATTAGAAACAATATTATAATTAATCCCAGCAAAATCAGAACTTGCATAACTAGAACCCGAAGGAGCAGTACTTGTTGTTCTTACTTTCAAAGATGCACTAACATCGTCAACTTCTGGCCCATCAAAATTACCGTTAGGAGCATAATCATCCCAAAAAGTCCCAGCTGGTATTAATTGATCTATAGTGTTTATAAAAGCAAAAGTACAGGCTGAAGAAGATATAGTTGCTGATGCTGTAGATGTAATTTGAAAAGTATTTGTTGTAACTGAGCCGTTTATTATTTGATAAACACCACTAGCACCACCTCCAGCTACAGCTACAAAATTTATATAGTCACCTTGAGATCTACCATGAGAGTTAGAGGTGATTGTTATAGTTGTTCCTGATTGAGTATAAGCTGCTGTAACAGCTTGACCTCCCAAAGCAAAACCGATGCTTTGTATATATCTTTTTATGTCAAGTGAATAAACTCCTTGTAAATCAATAATAGTATCAAATTCATATGTTGCAGTAAGACTACTTGCTGGATCTGAAAGTTTTAAAACTCCATCACTAAATTGACAATGATTATTAGGTTTATTACCAGCAAAAGATCCTACATCTTGTCTATTAGCTAATATCTGTTTGCTATCTATAAGATCAGGTAAATCTAAGAAAATTTTTGTTTCGCTTTGGCTAAAATTACCTTGGTCATCTCTAAATTTTAAAATATATTGACCTTCAAGACTTGCAACTACAGCTTCAGTAGTATTACCAGCTAAAGCAGGAATAAGATCAACAGAGTTTTGAAATGTTCCAGTTGCGTCAGTTTTATTACTATGTCGTACATATACCTTACCTCCATGAATAACATCTGGATTTATTGATTCATCCCACCTTAACCTTACGTTTTTATTATCAACAGGCTCAATAGTAAGATTAGAAACAGGATCAGGAGGCTCAGTTTTTCCTTTTGCTTCAAAAATTAAATCACTAAAACTTGATGATAAAGATAATCCAGCGTTGTAAGAATAAACTCTAAATTCATAAGTACCTGCTTCTGTATTAACTATTTCAAAATCAGTTTTGTAAACAATCTCGCTTGTCCAGTTGCCATTGTTAAATCTAAATTGCACAAGATATTGTGTGACACCGCTTACAACATTCCAAGTAAGAAGTAATTTACTTACTGCTAGTCCATTTATGGTTACTATTATTTCTTTGGATTCGCCAATTTTATTTCTAACTGCTAAACCAGAAGGAGGATCTTTTGGAGCATTTAATAACGATATTGGTCGTGCAGGTAATGTTATACCTCCAAAACCATCTATAAGTGGATATTTTGTTGCTTCACTTGTTTCATAGTTATATGGATATTTTAAAGCAGTGATTGTATAATTAATATCATCATTTTCTTCAACTGTTATAACTCTGAAAGCTTGTGGTTCTAAATTTCCATCTTGCAACATATAAACAGAATTAACATTAGGTGCGGATGATAATGCCGAATCCAAAGACATAACCAAACCACTTACACTAATTACACCTTTTGTTTCTACTGTTCCATTTGGCAATAAAACACTTATTTTTTGATTAGAACCACTAAAAGTATCTAAGTCTTTAATATTATCAACTGTTACTTGATCTCTATTTGAGTTTACTGCTGTTATCCTTCCCGACCTTCTTCTTGTACCTCTTACAGGATCTTGTATAGATATAACAGAACCCGGCCTTACAATCCCACCTGCCTCAATAGAAGTCGTAAATGTAACTGTCTCAGTTTCTTGTTCCTCTGTCAGCAAAATAGCTCTACCAAGTCTTCTTGCCTGTCCACGAGAAGTACAAGCAAATGCTTTAACGCTTTTTTTAACAATTCCTAGTTTTGCTTGTCTATCAACATCTTCTTGTAAAAAATTAGGTTGAGTAACATTATCTCCAACTACTTCATAATCTATTTCTCTACTATCCATATTAAAATAACTTACGCTTATAATTGAGTGTCTTTTTCTAAGACTTGATCCTGAGTAGGTAAATCCTTCTTCTGTAACATTTGCCAAACTAAATAAATAACTTGGATCTTTTGGTGCGTCTTGTGTGATAGATACAGAGCCAGATTGCCAAATAGGAAAACATCTCATAACTCCTGCTAACTCATTAATTAATTCATATGCCCCTAATGAGCCTTGTAAATTCACATTACAACTAAATCTTGCCTCTTGACTTCCAAAACCATCATCAACCAATTCATTAGCATATCGACTAGCAGCAACAAAAGAGAATAAATCTAAGTTGGCATATAATTTAGGATCTGTTGATTGGTCAGGAGCTATATGTGTACCAAAACCATATCTTTTATTAGTTAAAAGATCGAGCAACACCATGCTAGGACATGAGTTCCAAACGGCTGTAGACATTACTCCAGCAAAAACATAATTGTTTGGATAGCTTATCCTTCCAGTTTGTATATCTACATGAGGTGTAGATCTATATGTGCTGTTAGAAGTTGATACAGTTTGAGATGTGCCTGACGTAAAAGTAAAACTATTACCATTTTCAGCAACAGAAGTAATTGCATATGTTCCATTCACTCCTGCACCGCTAGTCGCTGCAAATAAAATATTGTCTCCAACAGATAAACCATGATTTGAACTATTAACAGTAACAACTGTCGTAGATTGAGTGTAAGTTGATGTTACTAATGTTGCGCTACGACCCGGAATCCTTGTTTTTATACCACGAATACGAAATGACCTGTCTGGTATGGAACTAAATTGTTCTGAATCTAATCTTATATTTGTATATGCACTATTGAGATAAGTTTGTTTGTCATCAATAAAAGTTTGCATCAATGACACACTAAATTCATCAACTATCAAACCTCCTACAGTTCTATCGTCAGTAACTCTTTCTACCTTTACAAAAGCAGATGAGTAAGTTGCTGGTAAATTTACTCTATATTCTTTTGAATATTGATCCGCACTTCTACCTGTAATAGTATCTGTAAATTGCTCTGTAAAACTTGTCTCACTATTAAGTTTTAAAGATACTTTAACCTCTACACTTGACCCTAATAAATCTCCCTTGTCAGTTGATCTTTGTATTTGTGGAAATGTTATTGTAATTTTTACCGCATCTTTTCCTGTTGGAATAGAAGGACTTGTTACACCTCCACCGCTTTTAGAACAAATTGAAGGTGAAAAATTTGGTACAGTGGCAACTGATTGTTGCAGGCCGGGAATATGTGTTTGGTTTGATGTGCCAAATCGAGGAGTAAAACTAACATTATTAAAATTAAAATCTGTATCTTGTGGATTTGTATTACTAGCTGAAGAGTTTAAAATTGGAGTGTTATTAAAAAAAACATCTTTTAGAGAAGCATTATTATAAGCTGTAGAATTTTTTAACAAACCTGCTTTAGAAGCTGACGCAAATCCTTCTATTTCTCCCTCAGACAATAAATCTTGTATAGTGGCAAACTGTTTACTATTTAAAGTATCAGGTGATCTTGTTGGGGCTGGAGGTGTTTGTCTGCCTCCACCAGAACCTTTTATATTTTTATACGTCATGCTGTCACCTGATTAGTGTCAATACCAGCAGAAATTACAACTGATCCTGTAACTATTTCACCATATACTATTGGATGGCTAGTTCCAGCACGAGTAACATTCTGTATTCCGCTAAAACTAAAAGATACTCTAGGGTCTTCCTCGTTTTGAAAGTCAGGAATCTCAGGAGTCGGAAATAACATATCTGAAACAGCCCCTAACGTAAGCAAAGCACCTACACTAAATGCAGCTTTAGCACCAAAACCAGCAGCAGCAAAACCTCCTTTTAATGTAAGTGCTTTAGCACCAAAAGCACCAAAAGCACCAAAAGACACAGCTATTAAACCTATACCTAATATTGCTCTTGCTGCACCACCTGATCCACTAATAACAGGAACAATACTTACTTCAGAAGATCCAACAGGATTATGCAATTCATCTTGATTTATTTCTGTACTATTAACTAAAACTTTATAATGTTTATCAGACATATATGATTCAAGTCCTTTAAAATTAGTAACTAAAAATCTTATAGCGTCAGCACTACTATTTATAACCGCCTCTAATTCTTTATGACCTATAAAGTCTGCTAAATCACCATAAATTTTTATTTTACTTAGCATAACGATACCTTTTACCTGTGTTTTTTAGTAACCATTCAGAGTAAGGCTCTCTACAAGATAGTCTATCGGCTAAATGATGTAAAACCATATCACCAAGAAAAATAGCTACATGATTTAAAGTTGGATGTAATATTGACATTAATAATACATCTCCTTCTTGCAAAGTCTCGTCAGGTCTTAATTCTCTAAAACCTGCTCTCCAAGCATATGATTCAAACAATGGATTTTGTATAAATTCTTCTGGAGTCATATTTCTTTCAAAGTCTTTTAAGTCAATTCCTTTTTTTTCTTTATAGTAGTCACGAACTAATGACCAACAATCTGTAACTCCCCAGATCCACTCTCTTCCTATTAGAGGAATTTTATATTTACAAGGTTTAAAATATACCCACTCTTCTGTTTTTGGATTGACGATGTACCAAGGTAAGTTACTTTTTTCACAGTTAATTCTATCTGCCTGACTTGGTTGAGGAGTAGTTGTTGGATGACTATGAACGACAGCAGTAATCTCACCTAAATTATCAGCTTTAACATAATCCTCTGGATCTAATATAAAATCTTGATGGTTAGTTATAGCAATATTACGGCATGGATAATACTTTTCTTTACCTCTAATGTTGAGTAAAAGTCCAACAGATTCTTTTGGGTCTTGGTCTTTCGCATGAACCAATGCGTCATGTTTCCAGTTCATTGATTAAAAGTACCAATACTAGGAAATAAAGCTCTAGTGCATTGTCTTTTAGGCGCACGAATACCAGCAAGGTCAAACACTGCTGCTAATTCAAATTCAACAATATCTCTATTTTCAATAGATTTGCGATCTATCGTATAAATTTCTCTTGGAAACTCTGCATCCTTGTCTTCTGTAGAATTAGTATTACCTACAAAATTTTCTTTATCTAAGAACATAGCTAATGTTCTTATTCTTGTTACAGTTGCTCCTGTTAGATCATTTCCGGGATTAAAAGTATTAACAAGATCTAAAACTCCAGACATTCTTGACTCTAAATTACTAACTACAAGTTTTGGCCTTGGTAACTGACCTCTTTTAAAAGCAAACCCTTCTGCTTTTACTGGTATTGGTTCATATAGTTCATCATTCCATTTTATAAAACCATTACTTGCACCAGATAAATTATTTCCTGCATGAAATCTATATGTTGTAGTTGCTCCATGCAAAGCGTTATCGAGAGTAAGCCTAAATAACTCAATAATTGCAGATGGACTTATATTTTGTAACTCACCGAAAACTGGAGTAGTATCAATCGTCATGGCTCAAAAACTTCTGTAAATGTAGCTGATAAAGTTACTAAACCCGGATAGTCCATAGATTTATCCCATTCCTCACATTTAAACTTCATACTTGCTGCCTCACCTAACGGCTGATATGTAAAACTTTTTCCATCTTCTGCTCTTGCATCTAAAAAAAGTTCTAAAGCATCACTTTCTGTTTCTGTAATATTATTCCAATTAAAATTAAATATTTTAGGATTTTGGTGTTGAGCTAAACCAAAAAATATTCTTTGCTCAAATCCATCAGCAAACCTTACAGACCTTATATTAGGTTTTGATTTCTTTTTTACAGAGTAACTAGGTTGAGGAGTTGTAGGGAAAGAAAAAGTCATTATGAAAGTAAACCTCCCGGCCTTTTTTGTTCGATAAGTTCACTCTGAATTGCAACGGCAATCAAACGACCAAGCTGCCTTGCGTCTTGCTCATCACCTTCTACAGAGCTACCTGTTGCATCTACATTTACAACTATATTACCAACACCTCCACCTTGAGCAATAACTCCGAGTTTTCCATTAGATCCACGTTTTAAAGGCATAATAGCTTCTGGGCCAGCCTCGCCCATAAGTCCTATGCCTTTTGCCATTGGAAATATTGTAGGTTTGTTAACTACCCCTCCATAGGCATAAGGAACAACTTTGTTTTTAGCAAAGACGTTTCCTTTTGCACTTGGTGTAATTTCTCCACCATCAACAACTCCTCCATCACCTAAATTAAGGAAATTTTTTAAAGGGCTAAATATTGTTTGAAATAATAATGCTTTTAAAATCATTTTTTGTATATCTTGCAATATTGACTTTGCAAGTTCTCCAAAAGAAGATTTACCTGTAACCATTAGATCTACAAAAGAATCTCCTAAACGATTTATAGCTCCAACAGCATATGTACTTAAGTTTGTATTTAGATCTGTAACCGAATCATATAATTCTTTAAATGATTTTTTAAAACCTTTTGTTTGTTCTTTTCCTTCTTTTAATTTATCTATAATACCTTGCAAGCCACCTTCAAATTCAATAGCATTATCTTTTAGTTTTTGTTGAATTACAAGAGCTTCTGCTCTTATTGTATTTGCATCAAACTCTTCTTGAGTTATTAAGCCAAGCTTTAATTTTATTTCATCTAAATCTTTTTTTGTTTTATTAGGATCTATAGGACTTCCAAAATTTGTTGGTTGATCTCCTCTTTCTAAACTAGCAAATTTTCTTGTTGTTGTAGTTTCATAATAAGCTCTAGCTGTATCTGTTAACATTTGTGGATTAAAAGCTTGTCCTCTAGCCATTTTTCTTTTTCCAAGTTTTGTAAAAGTATCATCACCAAAAATACTTTCAGTCATTTTTAATGCAAAATCTTCCGCTTCTTGTCTATTTGTTAATTCTTTAGTTCCTTTAAAAAATTTTACTACTGCTGTTAACGCATTTGCTGCTCCAGTGACTATACTTTGAAACCCTGCTCCAATAGGTTGGAATAAATCTCCAAATTCTTTTTGAAGATTTTGTAAAGCAACTTCCATTCTTTGACCAGCTTCAACAGTTGAACTAGCCATTTTATTTGCAGCGTCAGCATGATCCTCGCTAAGTTTGACAACAAACTTCATAACATCATTTAAACCAACAGTTCCATCTCTTAAATCTTTTTGTAATTCTGGTAGTGTACGACCACTCGCTTCTGCAAATTTAACAACGGCTCCCGGCAATCTTTCTCCAAGTTGGCCTTGTAATTCTTCCGCAGAAACTTTACCTTTACCAAAGATCTGCGACATGGCTCGAATCGCAGATTGTACATCTTCAGCATCTCCACCAGTAGCTTTAATAGCCTCTGATACACCTTTAAATACTTTCTCGGCATCATCTACACTACCGCCAGCACCTATAACAGATGCAGATAATGTAGTGAATTGTTTGGTGGCTGCTCCTAAAGGTACATTTAATCTTAAAGAGGTGCTAGATATAATTTTTTGTGCTTTATTAAATTCACCTTGAGTTTTAGTAACACCTTTTAAAGCGATTTCTAATCTTTGTATTTGCGCTGAATATTTTGCAGCAGCACTAGCAGCTTTAACAGTATCAACTGTAGCTCCAATTCCAGCACCAATAGCAGCACCAACCGGCCCACCAACTGCACCGCCAGCAAAGGCAAGCTGACCTGTAGTTCCAAGCCCTGCGGTTGCTGTTCCAGCTAATGCTCCAAGTGCTGCTCTTCCTCCTACTGGTATCTTATTAAACCTTGCATTTAACCTTTGAAACATTCCTCCTTGAGGAATTGCTGCTGCTGTTGCAGCGTTCATTTTTGTTCGTACTTTATCTATTTCAACTCCAAGCCTTGAATATGCTTTAGTTCCAATCCCAACATTATCTCGTAATTTTTGTAAAGCACTTATCTGTCCTTCAAAAGCAACCTTACTTAATTTAGTATTTCCATGTACTTTAGTTATCCCATTTATAAACCTATCAAGTTGTGGTTTTGTAGCTCTTACTGTTGAACTAAATTTTTTAAAATCTTGACCTATACCTTTTATTCCAGCAAAACCTTCTGTTTGTAATTTAAGAGTAACCTTTTCAACTTTAGCCACTACTTCTTCTCCTTATTAATTTCTCTCATTGCCACAGATTCCATAAGTTGTAAACCCTCTAGCATTTCTTTGCGGTTATCTACATGATAGAGGTCAAACAGACCTCCATCAAGTAATAAGACTTCATACTTTAATCCTACTATACCTCCAAAGCTTGTGTTCCATTGTGTCTGACAACGTAAAAACATCATAACAATATCCCAATTCTCATCAAAAACTTCAAAATCTGTTTTTTCTTCTGGTTGCTCCTCGATTTTTACACCAAACGCAGCAGCGTCTTTCTGTGTTTCATCTATAACTTGTTTGCCACCCGAAGCCCAATATAAGGCAGCATCAGTTAGTTTCCCACTTGAGCATTACCATAAAAAGATTTAAAAGCATCTAAAACCCCTGCTACAAAATCTGTATCTTCTGCAAAAATTTTTAATTCCGCTTTTGAAAATTGAATTGGTGTGCCATCTTCTTCAGTTAAATTTTCCCAACCAACTAATACTTTTTCTAATGCTTTGTATTCACTTTCCTCATTAAATGAATTTAATTCAGATCTTGATAAACGCTTAAATTTACCAATAAACTTACTTGTATCAAACTCACCAATATTAGTTTCAGAAGGTGTTTTAACCTCAACAGGCCAAGAATAAACCTTCGTCTTTTTTCTTACAAATGCCATAAATTAAAATATATACTTCTCTACTCTACCTCAGTAGTCAATACTTATTAAGTAAAGATTAGGCTAAGCTCATTGTTAGCTGCACTTGGAACAAGTGTATATGGAATTTCGAGCATTGTTACTCCATCAGCTTCTCCATAAGCTACATCACCAATATCCACTTTGCTACTTGTAAGCTGCACTTTATTGCCTGCTGTAGTGCCATGTAAGAAAGCTAGGTTTCCAAGAGTTGAATCTGTTAAAGCAGCAGTGAAATAATCTTTTTGTGAAAGTGTTGGTGCCTCAATAGTGACAGAACCATTAGCTGCTCTATCAGTAATCAATACTTCTTTTGTACCGCCAACAAGTTCTCTATACACTAAAGAATTACCTACATCCATTGTGATATTCATCAAAGCACCTGAGTATGACAATAATGAAAAACCGCTTGTATTTCCATTTTTAAATACTAAAGGTGTTGCTTGATTTCCATAGGTAACAGTAGGTAGAGCAGTATCAGTAGGAGCATTGTAGATACCTGTAAAACTGAAATCTATACTTGGAATTTCACCAACCGCAGCGTTAAGAACAAATGTTCCTCTACAACCTGTAACAATATGCCTTACACCATCTACGTTGTAATGGATTGTTACTGAGGTAAAGCTACTCGATACTGGAGCATAAGTAACGCTAGTTCCAGAAGCCACAGTCTCCGAGAAACCACACGCTTTAAGCGCACTTCCGTATCTAGGCGCAGTTCCAGCAGTTCCAGATCCAGCAAGTTCTACGCTAAACGTACACTCAACTCTTGTGTTAGCTAATAGCTGTTCAGATGCACCTAAATAAGGTCTAACAACATCTCTATTTACTACATCACTTGATTGTGGTGTGATTGACAGATCTCTTACGAGAACAACATCTGTTGCTGATGGAGTTGGATCTGTTCCGTAGCTGCTCTCAGCTTCAATTAGAATTACTCTCTTCCTTGTCAGTTGTGCCATCTGTAGTTACCTCAGTAGGGGGTTCAGCTTGTGAAGTTTGTTGCACTAGCTTTGCTTTGCCAGTTTTAGGGTTCAGTATGTAAGTACCGCCCTCGTTTGGAATTTCATACTCCATAATAATCCTTAAGGGTTGTTAGGGTAACAGTTCCATTGTAGATCATGTTGATAAATCGTTATAACTACTTCTGTAGTCTATTTCATACTCGCAAGATATTATTCCTGCTGGTTGATCTGCTTCTACAACATCAAAAGTGACAGTAAGAGGTCTTACATCTAGAGCAAGTCCTCCAAGAGTAGGATCGCTTACTATTTTTGTATGTAAACTTTCTACTGTAGGATCTGCTGTAGTGTCAGGAGTTTGTGACCTGACAATAACAACTATCCTTACTCGTAATGTCCAATCCAGCTTTAAATAGGTTGCACTATTTACAGTAGGATCATCTGTTACAAACTCAACCACAAGAGAAGGTGTTTCTTCTCTTGTCATAGGCTCTACACGATTACGATATATACGAGTTCCTACACCTGTAGTTCCTGCTAACTCGGATTTTATTTTTGCTAATATTTGTTCTCTTTTACTAGCCATTTTAAACCTTCATTAAAGAAATTACAGACAAAGTACCATCGTCTATTTTTCTAGCACTTCTAACCTTGTATTTAACATCGCTGACTTCTAACTCGGTGTTAAATGTAAGTGAGCCTAATTCAGTTGTTTTTACTGTTAGCTCATAATCTGTACTCAACACACGATCATCAGCAACAATCTCATCAGGTTGCTCTAAAATGCCTTTATAAGTAGTGCCGTCATAGAATACATCTTCAGAAAAATCTCCAAAAAAAGTATCTATATCCTCTGTAAAAGCCATGAGAAAAAAAAAGCCCTCGATTGAGGGCTAACCTTTTAGCTATACTTCTTAACACCAACTAGGTTGATGCTGAAAGTAAATGTTGGGGATGACCCACCGATTGTTTGTACAATCTTGACATAACGCTTAGAAGTATCTTTATTAATTACGAGTGTTTGCATTGAAGCAGAACCAGTAACTTGTGTAAAAGTAGCTCCTGAGAGGTCTGTGTAAGTACCACTACTTGCGTCAGACTCAGTTAACTTAATGTCTAATGTTGGGCTAGAACCGCCACCAGCAGCAGAATCTAGAATAAGCAATACATCTCCATCATATTCGAGAAGATCTATAGCACTAGATGTAGCTGTGCTAGTTACAGCAGCAGTCGCAACACCAGCAGTAATAGTTAATTTGTCTAAGTTTTGCTGTAAAACAGACATTTTAAGATTCCTCCTGTGTAGAAATAAACTCTTCTAATTTTGCAATTAGATCAGTTTTAGTTTGTCTTTTATCGAGTTCTATTCCAAGCTCACGACCATAAGTTTCTAATTGCGCTTTTGTCATTTGAGAAAAGTCAACTTTGTCACTATCGGTAGGCTCTGACTCGTCAACTGGTTCTGTACTGGCAATAGGAGCTTCACAAGCTTCGACAACTAATTCAGCTTTTTCTATTGCTATCAAGTAATTACCAGCTTGCTCTTTAACATCAACGATAGTGCCGACACTGGTAGGAGTGCCAGCTATCATTGTTGCTCTTAGCAATTTAACCTTCATACTATGTGCCGAAACTAAATGCAGTTGGTTGTTTGACCGCAAAATCAACATCCTGTAACGCTATTATTCTTACGCTACCGCTTGTTGCGTTTGCATATGGATCTACTGTTAGATCTAAACCAGACCACATACCAATCACAAACTGTGAAAAGTCTCCAAAGAGTACATCGTTGTTTGCAAGCTGATTAGAAACAATAGCTGGATAGCCGTTAATTTCGTTGTTCTCAAACACAAACTGTCCTGTGTTTGTAGCCTTTTCTGTTGACTTCAAAGCACCTCTAGCAGAAGCATTAATCAAGTAGTACATATTAGCCACATCAGCGTTTGCTGCTGCAACGTCTGTCTCAAGCGCAATATATTCAGCGAATGTACCGAATGTAGTAATTGTTGATGTACCTACACCAGTTGTATCTTTGATACCTAATGGCTCGTTAGAACTACCAGATCCATAGATAGCTGCATTATCTAACTTAGTAGCGATAACCTTCGCAATGTCATCTCTAATCATTGTCTCAACATCTATAGATGACTGAAGTAGCAATCTTCTTGAATAGTCAACAAAAGCACCGATTGTTTTTGGTGTCATGTTCACTTGGTCGAAAGCTTGCTGACTTTCTGTTGGTGCGCCTGACTCGCCCACGAAGTAAGCAGTCGATGTAGATGTCATTCTTGGAATAGACACGTTACCAGACAATCCTGTAAGCATTGTTGGGTTTGTTGCCATCACAGCCATTCTTTTTCTAAGAATGTCAATGAATGAACCTGCTAATAATTCTGTTGGAACTAAGTTACCACCAGCAGTTGCAGTACCTACGTTCAAGTCTCTTTGTAAAACTTCGTTAGGAACTAAAATTCCATTTGCAGGCTTCTCATACTTCTTAGAAGCTGCGTCAGATACCTCTCTTTCAAAAGCTGCTGCTTCTTGAGCTTGGCGATCTGTTGGATTTGCTAGTGCGTTTAATGCTCTTAAGAAAGAGAATTGCTTAATTTCTTTTTGGTCTAAGCCAACTTCATTAGTACTCATGTCAGTAGAACGTATTGGTGTATTAACTGCCTCTGCCTTGTTTTTAACAAGATCGAGGATAGCTGCTTTAGCTTCTGCTGGTGACTTATTAGATTTAATAAGTGAGTCAGTAAGCTCTTCTGCTCCATACTTTCCAAACTCACGACATAATGAAGTGATTGCTGCTGTACGAGCATTATTTTCATCAATAGCACGTTGAACTTCGGCTTTGATGTCGATCTCAACGGATTTCTCCGCTTCAACCGCAGTTTCTTTAGTTGATTCTTCCATAGTGCGAACCGAGGGTGATGCGGATTCTTCCGCAGAAATAATCTCCTGTTGAGGTGATTTATCTTCCATAGTAATACTATTGCCTTGTGAGGGTGAGATCAAGCTTCTGCCAAAGCCGATGGTTGGGTCGGCTGGCACAGTTACAACCGATAATTCGTGGACAGACCATGATCTTGCAAGCATACCATCAGAAGTCTCATCCATCTCATTTATAGAATAGCCAAAGCTAATTCCTCTAAGTATGCCATCTTTAACATCATCTAAAATCTCAGATGCGAACTTACTTCTTGAGAAGCGAATCTTGGCATAACCTCTTTTGTCTTCTCCAATATATGCACTTTCAACCACACCTATAGGCTTATCCATATTGTGATTAAACAGAACTGCACCGCCATCATTCAGCCTGCTAAGATCAGCAGCACCATCTTCATGGCTTAATACTTCGTTACCAAAATATCTTTTTACTGGATATTCAGAACTAAAAGGAAACTCAAATGTGCGTGATTTCACATTTTTAAAGTCCGTAACCTCTTTACGTTCAAACCTATCTCCAGCATCAACACTTCTAATCGCTGCAATTTTTGTAAGTGTCGAAAATTTATGGCCGACCTTTCTATCGGTAGCCTCCCCATTTCGATACAACGTAATCAATGCAGCAGGGTCGTCTGCTGTTCCAGTAATAGTAAAGGAACTATCAGGTACATCTATTGATCCATCTCTAACGATACGATCAATTTTTCCTCTAGCCGTACCACCGCTAGAGTTCCATCTAACAAAATCACCAACCTTAAGCCCATCGGGTTCGGCTCTGTGTTCTGTTTTAGTTTCTTCAGTCATAGTGCGTTCTCTTGCTTTTTTGATTGAATTAGACTTTGACCTAGCCCAAGTTTGACCAGCATCACCGCCCCAAGCAGCCCAAGCTACTCTACCATTACTAGGATAGCCTTCTTCACCGGGTCGGAAACCCTTTCCTGATTTATCCGACTCATGTCGAGCAAACCATGCGTTCATTGTAATAACTGTATCTGGTGATAGTTCGTTTCCGCTTAATATTTGTGTTGCTCTTCTGGCAGCGTCATCTGTACCACCGCCTTCTCCTTCTTTTTTCCAAGCTCTATATCTTTCTGCTTCTGCCCTCATACCATCTGTAGGCTTAAGGTTTATGTCCGTTCCATTAACATTTGCCATAGCTAGTCAGTTTTCTTTTTGCGTGTTTTTTTAGCTCTAGTAGGTTCTGGAGAAAGAGGTGCTTCCTGTCCTATTTCTACCTCTAAATCTAAATCTTTATCTAATGTAACTCCTAACCCTTGTGCGACATCCTGTTCTCTTGCAATCTCAGAAACAATATCGTCATAATCACCACCATTTGTCTGTGCTATGACTTGTGATTTAGTCATATAACCAGCTTGTTCTGCTTCTCTATAAGCTTTTATTTCTTTTAAAGGATCAACATAATGTTGTGCTGGTGGTGTCCATCTTGGCTTGCAATATCTCATAGAGTTTGCAGAATAGTCAGGAAAATCTAACTCACCTGTTAATACTGCAAGTTCTATCCACATTTTAAAAACTCTCAGATGAAAGTTCTTAATCATGTACTTTTGACAGAAACTCCAATGCTGCCTGTCTTCTAACAAGCTAAGTCTTGAACTGGAATAGTTAGTTTCTGAGAAGTCTTTACTAATAGTCTCAAAACTGCAACCTATACCAGTTGCAAAACGTCTAATCTTGTTTTTTACAAACATCTCATATTGTTGAGATGGATAGTCAATGTCAGGAACATTTACAGATTCATTAGGCATTAGATACCTAAATGTACCCGGCTCAAAGTTTTGTATTCTCTGTGCATTTTGTACATCATCACCAATTAATTCACCTTGATCATTTTGTATAAATCCCATAATGCTTGCACCAGCCCTAGCTCGTATAACAGCAGCTTCTTCATATCCCTGTAATTGGTGCATATCATTCATCACACTATGAAACCAAGGTACACCTCTGTTTTGGCCGGGTCGTTCTGGCATAAACAGATGAATAATCTCAGAGGCATTTATAAAGATATGTAATGACTGTTTGTTTGCATAATCCAAGTAATACGCATCTCCGGGATGCTTTTTAAGAATTGCATACCTCTGTGGTCTTCCCCATTCATCAACCTCTACACCATTTCTCCACTCATTGCCTTTGGTGAGTGTCTTGCCGTCATATTCTTCATCTAACAAATCACTTTCAATTAGTTGCAATGCAAGAGGTACTTTTGAGTCACCAAACTGTTGTTTGACAACCCTAAAAATTGCTTCTCCTGACTCACACAATGCACCAGCAGCTAACCACTCAAATTCGTGAAAGCTATATTTACCAGCGCAATCACAACTATCTGCTTGTGTCCACTCCGCCCACTTCTCCTCAATCATATTATTTATTCTCTGATCTCTTTTGCCACCTCTTTGTTGTGTAACAAGAGATTGAAACTTCATACCTGTACCAACAATATTTATTTGTGTTGTACGCTTTGCTTGCCTAGCATAAGGATTGTTTCTTACTAATTCTCTTGATCTATCTCTTAGCTTACGCAAACTATTCCTTATTTCAGCATCGGCACTTAACTGGCTGCTCATCCAATCGGAAGTAAGCCTAGAAACTAATGCACCTTGATATGCTCTTTTTAAACTGCCAAGAGGTGTTGCTTTTCTGCCAAAACCAAGAACTCTTTTTACTGTATTGGCGATGTTGGATCTTATTCCCATTAGTATGCCTCGTTAAAACGTACAAATGTAGCTCTTGGATTACCAAGACCATTATCAATCATTTCTGCTTGTTTTTCTCTAACAAGCTCTGCTTTGTATCTAGCCTCTAACATTATTAACTCTGATAACTCATATTTTTTAGCTGTTCTTGTACCAATTTTATATTCTTGTATAGCACCACCATTGATAATATTTCTTATAGCTGTTTGTATAACTTCAAGATCTTTTTCTACTTGTGATCTACCGTCATAATTAAAAGCAGTTCCAGAATATTCTAAAGATTTTAAAACCTCAAAACTACCAGAATATATTGTTTGTTTTTGCGCTCCAGATTTATTTGCTACTGCTTGGTAATACCAATTTCCTGCTGTAAAAGTTGCAGTAACATTACTTGCTATCTCAAATTTAAAACCATCATTATATGCAGAACTATTTATTGTAGATCCAACTGGCCCTGTGTTTGTCCTTAAATAATAAACAACCGACCAATCTGGACTGCTTATAGAGTTTCCGTAATAATCTTGACTCGCTGGAATGTTCCATTGAATAAAATCTCCTGCTCTTATAGGTGATGGGAATGTCATTTTTTTTTACCAATTAGCAACAAAATTCGTCTTTTTAGGCGAATTAGTACGTTTTAAGTCTACCTTAGTCTCCTTTAGAGGCTTTTTAGGGTTAATTTTTCTTTCAAATTGGTCAAATATAGTTCTTCGATCATATTTTTGCAATAATCGCTGATATGCAGCCCACGCATAGACCATTTCATCTAATGCTTCGTTCCTAGCATTGCTTTTTTTAACCCAAACACGTTCTTGATAACCATTTTTATATTTTAATACTTGTTTTTCTGCTGTAAGCTCTTGAAAATAATCTGGAGTGATTGTTGGATAAAAATGTATATAACCTTTACCAACTTCTGCATCTTTTAGCTTATTACTAAGAGTTGTTTTGATCACATCTACACCTACAGGGAATAACTGCACTCCTTTCTTTAATGCTTTACCTGTAAAGTTAATGTCTACTTTTGTAGGTTTGCCTAATGGTGGTTTTCCTTTCTGACCAACACCTTTAATACCAATTAAGCCAATATGTGATCTTTCTCTGACATATTGATAAACCTCATGCGTGTAATGACCACCAGTATCAATCGCAGCACTTTCAATTTTTAATTCTTTATCATTTACATTTTTAAACTTGCCAAGCAAAACTTCATCTAACTGTTTCCATACATCTGCTCTAGCTGGTGAGCCATATAAAACTTGTCGATCTATTAAAAACATTTCTTCGTTTCTGCCAA
>VTLG01000047.1_pt1 | contig 40600 bp, 59 predicted proteins | sample 4694571 | NCBI WGS metagenome assembly VTLG01 (sample SAMN12604809, study PRJNA352737) | marine metagenome | biome: ENVO:00000447; feature: ENVO:00000209|ENVO:00000569|ENVO:01000036; material: ENVO:00002151; isolation source: viral sequences binned using virsorter ...
ACCTATCTTTTTAGCTATTTTTCCTAGAAAAAAAGGTTGACGAAGACTTGCTACGCCTCCTTTTATATATGGTTGTCTCTTTGATTTTGTCATAATTTCGCCTAAATTTTGAACCTACTTGGTTTTCGAGAATAAATCAAGCTTCGGCATGAGGACATGGACATCTCTTCGGATGTCTTTTTCCTCTATTCCCTTAGCTTTCCACTCTTCTTCGGTCTTATATTTTTCTCCTGTTTTTAAATTACTAATCGTCGTTGTAACCTTTGCCGCTTTGATTGTTTGCATTATGTTGTAACCTCTTTTTTAATGTTTAAATAACTAATCGTAATGTCTACCCCATCGCTAACGGTTCCTGCTGTCGTATAAGATAGAACCGTATTGCCTTCAACCACCATAGGATTCGTTAAAATTTCTACGCTTGCTGCAGTCGCTAAAGTTTGGGTATTAATAACCTGAAACCCATTGTTCGTAATCGTAATCGTCGGGGTATTACTTGCTGACTTATTAGTCACATGTAAAGATTTCACAACATAGGTTTCTGAAATTAATGGAAGTTGCGCCGATGTAGTAGGATCAGTACCAAAGAACTTAATCGGGCCTTCGGCCGCGGTACTAGTGACTCCATACATTTTATATTGATTGACTACTGCCATTAATCCACAAAGAAAGCTTGCGCTTCAATCTCCTGTCTAAGCTCTTCTTGAAAAGAAGTATTTAATTTATTGATAACTGCGTCTAGATCACGAACTAAAGATTGAAAAGTTCTTTGATCGTATTCAGCACTAGCACGCGTTAATGCTTGAGTAATCTTTGCCATTATACCAAACTCGCGATGCCTTGATCTTGTTCACCCATTGCTTGGTCATTCGCCATGTCAATCAACAGTTGATATTCTTCTGGAGTAAGTTCATGAAGTTGTCTTCCGTTAAATATTTCCATAGACATATCATTTAATGCGTCCATAGGATCAACAGCAGAAGCCATTTCAATATTTTCATCAAAACCTGGACCTTCTATATTTTCATCTACTAATTCTCCCCATCTATATCCAATCCTTCCGCCTTCTGCCCAGTTTCCATGGTGTCCTCTTTGACCTGTTCCTGGTGAACCTCCAGTTCCAGTAAATCCTCCTCGTGTAGAGTATCCAGGACTAGACCAGCCGGAAGTATCCCTCTGACCTCCTCCCGTATTAACTTGATCTCCTTGAGATGTAATAACATTTCCAGTCGTAACAGCTCCTCCAGTCGTAACATCTCCTCCAGTTGTATCTTTACCACTTGTGGAAGCTTGTAAATTTTTTCTATAGTGAGCTAGTTGTTTGTTAAAGTTTGCTCTTTTGTCATATAAAGTAGTACCAATAATGTTGCCTTCTTCATCTAATTCTTTCCCATATTTTGATGGATCCGCTTCCCATTTTGCTAACGTAGCATTAATGGTATCAATTCTTTTTTGAGCTGCTGCGCCCATCCCTTTACCAAAGGCAGAGGCTACATTCTTACCTGCAAAAACATCATGAGCTTGATTACCATATGTTCTACCTCCGGAATCCGTATTAAAATAACCACGACCAAAATTTTCTTCGGGTGTATTAGGTGCAATCATTTTTTTCATGAGCCCCATCACACCCCAGTTTCGTGGATCAAAACTAAATCCTGTGTTAGTAGGAAGTTCTTCTTGGATTCGTCCTGGAATTCTATTCTCATCAACAACAGTAGCGTTCCCAAGATCTTGATAATTAGAAGCACCCATCTGTCCAGTTTGATCTAACATTTTAGGCATTATTGGACTAGGATATCTGCTTCGATCAGCATTCATCCACCATTGTAATCCTGAATTATTTTGATTGTTAGGTAAATTTTGATTAACATAATTAGCTAATCGATTTGCTCCGTAATCCATCAGTGGAAATGCGGATCCCATGTTTTGATTATCGTACCATTCTGCCATTATCTTCTCCCATCTGGTTGAATATCCAGTCTAAAGGTTCCCAGCTTCCAGTCCTGAGAAACCGCTGTGTTCTCTACTTTAAGCGCAATAGCTCGTGCTCGTGCGCGGGTGTCAACTTTATCAGTGGACGTGGTGATTGTAAAGGGTCCTAAGGACGAACTAGCCGCAGTGTCATTAGGAAAATCTCGAAGCATTAAAGTAACTCGAGTGTCTCCCGTTTGACTAATAAAATCAGGAATAAATCTTCTGATCTTCATAAGATATTCCCCGTCTCCTCTTAGATCTGGAGATCCTATGAGCTGTCCTTGGGCCGCTCGTTTTTGAGTAATATCAAAATCTCCTGAAAGAACGTTGGCAGTAATAGCGGTTATGACTCCTCCGGCGTTTACCTGATCGGTCCCTGTTTCATGTTCATAGTAAATAGTAATGCCATCCGTGTTGCCTACCACATCAAAGGAAGCGTCATCGCTGTCTGTATAATAACATGCATGAGGTTTAGAAAATACTTCTGAATCTTCCCAGGCTGTTCGTGGTAAAGAGCCTGTATACCAGATGGGTTTCTTAAGCATCACTGATTCTAAATAATTATAAGTCACGACTCGATCAACGACATTAGATCCGTTAGTACAATAAAACCAATTCACTTCTCCAAAGAGATTATTTAATCCACAATTAATAAGATTTCTAGAAACGATATTAATATCATCAAAGACATAGTCTTCTACCAGACATGGCATTGATTGAAGCTGACCTGCGTAACTAAAGAATCCATTGTCGGACATCCAGAAAGCAGTACCATCCACTTCCATGCAGGCATTCTTACCAATGAGTCCACAGTTGGTTCCGACTTGTTCAAAAGAAAAGGTAAAGGGTTGACCAACAAAACGCATCAAGAAGATGGCTGAATCAGTCCAGATATAAATAGCATCCCGACCTCGAATAGCTCCCATGATTTGAGAACCATTGGCTAGTCGTTGAGTTCCTGCGGTATTGGTTGCCGTTGGAGTATAATCACTTGTACTTTCCTGATCCGAGAATCTTATAAACATATCATCTTGAGTGGATGTAGTTCCAATTGTTGTTTCGGTTCCTAAAAAAATTAAGTGACGATCAACCGGTGATACTAACATATGTCTGGAAGCTGTCGGTGCTCCTGCAACTATAGTTGCTCGATTCGCTGTTGGATTCGAAGCAGCTGCATCCCATTCATAACATGCTCCATTATAAATAAGAGCCATTAGTTTAGTTCCATAGTTATCCAGAACCCAGAGTCCTGGTTCAATTGTGTAATCGGCTGACGACGCGTCACCCCAGCCAACATAATCTGAAATATTAGTGATCGTAGCTCCTGCAGTATGCGCAGCTCGAGTGGTTCCATTTTGTGCACGTGCTCCTCCGCTTAAAGTTCCTGTGCTGGTATTATTAGCTGTGAAAGAAATATCCTCAGTCCCTATTCTAATTTCTCCTGAAGTAGGAAAAGCAGTTGAATCAGTTAGGACAACATTAGTGGTTGCATCATCAGGAAGTGTGGTTACCAGAGTAGTAGTCGCTGCTCCTGAAGCAGAGCCAGAATAAGTTCCTGTACCCCATCCATAACCACCCACTTCTTGAGCAGGTCCTACGGTTACATAACACAAAGCGGAAGCCGAACCTGAATTACTTAATTGAGTTCCGGATTCTGCTGATGCCATAGTAATGGTAATCGTGGTTGAAGTCGGTGCTGACGTCACCATAAATAGAATATCTTCAAAAGAAGCATCGGTATAAGTTGATCCTACGGCTGTGACTCCGCTCACTCCATCGAATTTAACAATGTCATCATCCACTAACCCGTGTGGGCTTGGAAAAGTAACGGTGACTGCAGTGTCAGAAGTGGTGCTGCTAAAATCGCAACTTGCTATTGTAGTACGTATAGGATGAATATCGTAATATTGTCCACCTGAGTAGACGTATAAAATTCTGTTGGTTCCGATTGCAGCATATTTAATACCTGCATTATCGTCCCAATGGTGAAGGGCTCGAGCAGCTCCAGTGAGCTTATCTTCTCCTAATTGATCCCAGCCCCCTAGTTTTTCAGGGGTGCCGTATCTAAAACGGACATTATCTCCCCCTGTCCACTGCCCTTCGGCACCGGTGGCTGTGACTTGTTTATTGAATCCTGGTAAAAAGCTTACTTTTTGTAGCATAGTTATCCTATTTTAGGATTTTATACTACATCATGGACGTGGGATCAATGGGTGTCCTACACCCTATATTATCTTCCTAAAGTTTTTTCCAGATGATAAAACAGGATCTTTCCCATTAACCACCAAATCAAAAGCAATGGTAATTCTAGGAGTATTAGAGACTTGTTTATCTGTATAGTGGGGAACACAAGTTTGAAACCAAGTTATTTTTCCCACCTCATTTTTACTTTCATAAAGCTCGGGCTCATTAATTTGATTAACAGGATTTATATACCAGGTGGAAGTATCCTGTACTTGGACATTGATCTGACCCCCTAAATAAGCATCAGGAAGAACACCATGAATATGGGGTTTAATTTGTTCTCCCTTACGTAATACGTTAGCCCAACACTGAATATAAAGTTCAGGATATAAAGGAACCTTTAAAACCTCCAAGAATCTGGCATGAGAGGTAAGAATCGCCCCCTTTAATTTTTGAATTTCTTTGTCCTTAGAATCTAATAGATTATAGTTTCCATAACGAGAGGTTAAAGAATCTTTTCCCAAACCAGTATAAGCATCAACAGATAAATGTCCCCTTTTAACAGGAGAAGCTAAAATTGTTTTCTCTTTTTTAAGAATAAGCTTAGCTATCTTTTTAAAATTAACACCCGTAATCTTATCTTCACCGATGGGAAACTCCCACGCAGGGGCAAAGACATTGCGTCGCGGAAGACTTTTAAAAAGAATAATTTTAATTGGAACTTGTTTCATTCAAATATAAAGATAAAGAAGCAACGGCTCTTGCTGTATTTGAGCTGGCGCGATGAGAGGTTCCGCTAGGTATATAAAGAGCATCCCCGCTATTAATAAAATAAGATTTATTTAAACTAGGAAAATAATATTCTGTTCTGCCACATAGTCCAAGAATGATTACATTTTCTTTATCAAAATGAGCACCTCCTTTAACTGCCTTGAACGAAATAAATAAATCAAAATCTCCAGCAACAAAATTATCTTTGGTCTTATCCACAATTAAATTATAGATAGGTTTTAGATACGTAGTTCTGTCTATATTCTTAACTTGATATATGTGGTCAAATATTTTTTTAAAATTAATGGTGTCAGGTGGCTCAGCTTTAATGTATTCATGTAATTCAGTTGTATTTAAAATATCCGTTAAAGTATTAAAATCAAAGTCTAAGTTAGATAAAAAACTTTTAAAATATTTAATATTTTTAAATTTCATTTAAAAAGCTATTTCAAACCAACCGGTTGCAATGTATTTAGTCTGTGTAGGTGATACAATCCCTCTATGCCGATGAGTAAAGTCTGAAGGCCATATAATTAAATTTCCTTTTTTAGCTTGTGTCTTTATTTGTTGATGAACAAACTCAGTTCCTCCTCCATCGGTTACATCATTTAAATAAAGCATGTATACTAATTGTCTTCTACAATTTCTCACACATGTACGTTCATGATGAACTTCTTTATATCCCCCTAGAGGGGGAAACATAGATATGACATTGGTATATTCAGTTTCTACCCTATAATACATAGAATATTTTTTGGTGTATTGGGAAACACAAGTTGATAAAACTTTAAACAATTCTCTAATTGTTTTATTCTGGGTATCATTGTGGAAAGTAACATCAGTAGATTCTTTATAACTATCAACTACTTTTATTTCATTTTTAATACCTATCGAACCTTTAGATTTATAACGTGTGTCTTCATGATGATATTTAATTAAATCATCACATAGTTTTTTATCAACATTATAAATTTCTATAAAAGATGGCACTATTCAACAGTCAATTTTTTAATTGTACTTCTTAACTTTCCTATTTCTATTAAAAATTCATTATTTATTTTTGACAATTGTGCAAGGGCTCTATCTTTAACTTCAACAACGTCTTTGTAATGAGTGTTTGTTATCTTTTCACTTTTTAAAACCATCTTCATTTCTTCATGGGTTCTTCTTAAGATATCAAGATCGTTAATAAGTTGATCCTTGTGTTTATCTCTATCCAGTATTTTTAATTGATCGTACTCCATATAATTAAGTATCATACAAACAAAACATATTCAAATTGAAGCGATGTTTGTTTTTAATGGGCGGTGTTCCTTTATGTTTTATATTACTGCTAAATATAATAGCCTCCCCCTCTTTAGAAGGAACAAATTTATTCTGTATAAAAGTTCCACCATCATTAGAGTGCAGATTATATATTATAGATTTATAATTAACTTCGTTTTTATCTAAATGATAGTTTCCTACAGAAGCGTTGTCATAATAATTCCAATATATTCTTGAAAGAGTGTGTATATTAAATTTTAATTTTTGTTTAATGAAGTAAAATATTATTTCAGCATACAAATTTAAATCCGTTTCAATGCGTATGTCATTAAATCTATCGTAAGTAACCAAAGAAAATCCAGCATTAGATATATTTTTATCAACTAACTCATTAAAAAAATCTTTCCTAGTTTTATTTTCAACATCATGAGGAAAACACCAGTTGGGTTGATTACAAAGTTTTGTAATAATATGTTTATTAATTTCAGGCGGTAGTATGTTTTGTATTTTATCCATTTACCCTACCTTAAAATTTGCACTCATAGATATTCTCTCTGCTTTAGATAAAAAAGGAGCGACGAAATGAGTGAGGTTTGCTGGAAATATAAAAAGATCTCCCTCTTCAGGAAAGAAATACTGACTGTTAGGAGTGAAGGGTCGAGATTCCCCGAAAGTAAAAGAAAGTGAGCCGGGTCCCACTTTATCAAATCGCTGGCTCCTGTCTATTGCTCCTGCTCTTTCTAGAAAGGCTTTATGTTCTTCCTTTATTTTTTTAGAAACTTTAATAAATAAAACACAGGAAAGATCACAGTCGGTGTGGATGTGAGGAGGATTAAATTCTCCAGGTCTCATAAAGTTAACCCAGGCCTTAAGTGTAACTATTTTTTTGTGCAAGTCTGTTCCATACCAGTGTTTGTAACAATCTCGAAAAGAAACAAAATAAGGCTCCATGATTTTATGAAATTTTGTAATATTAACGTATTGTTCATATTTAATAACTCCCGCTAATATCCCACGAGCTGATTCGGATTGTTTACTACAAAGTTTAGCACACTCTTTTAAATCTTTGGCTACCATTTTTGTTCTAAAAAGAAGGGGGCCCCAATAATAAAAAGTATAATGATGCATTATATAAATGTTACGACTACGATAACCCTTTCTTTTTTTTCTGAATGTACAACTGCATGGGGTTGTTTATCAAACAATAAAACCCTAGATTTTTTTGAGACAATTTTTTTAATTACTTTATTCTTCTTGTTGAAAAAATGAGTTGCCCCTCCATCAGTTAAACATATAATAAATTGTTTATGATCAAAAGGATGGTCTATATGAATAGCTCCTTCTGAGGGAGAGTATGGAAAGGTTAGGTTAACACAAGCTCTTAAAACTTTCTTTAGTTCAACATTTATTGCTTTGCACAACCGGATAATAATATTTATTACCTCATAATATTTTTGTGATGTTATTTCGAAAGAATCTCGGTCTTGTAAACAATGTGTAAAATGAAGTCTATCGTCAAGATCTGTTTGACCTATCCTTAAATAATAAGGACACTCCGTATTTAAAAAAATATTTGTTAAAAGCGCCATTTCTTCTGGGTGAAGTATATTGTCATAAAATTTTATCATAGGTAATTTATATTAACATTTAATCTAAATTTTGCATCGGTGCACGTTACTGAGTTATGTTCTTTAGAAGCGTCAAACAATAACAATCTATTTTTAATAGATTCTACTTTTTTGTTTCCTACAAAGGTAGGTCCATTATTTGTATTTAAATAATAAAGAGCTCCTTTAGTGGGGTAGTTAAAATCAACATGCTTGGGATGTTTAATTACTCTGTTTATATTTGGATATAGATTAGCCTTTACTCTTATCAGTTTTTTATATTTTAGCTTTTTTAAAATAGGTATTATTGCATTAAAATAATTACTTTGGTCTCCATAGAAATAAATTTGATGTGTAAAATAAAAATTGGTTGTATCAGAATCAGTTGCCACGCTGTTTTGATAATACCAAGGAAAAAGATCTCCTCCCAAAGTCTTTTCAATATTATCTACAACATCTTTATCTAACAAATTATTTATTATTTTCATACTTGCTCCCCTATAGTTGCCCCGTTTAAGTTGAATGAGATAGCGTACTTATCTTTATGCTTAAGGTTTCGCTGGGTGTAGTGCAATAAAAAAGCAGAAAAAATAACGAAGCCTCCTTTTTTAGGAGTTACTTCCTGCTTGATTTCTGGGAAATGTAGTTTTTGAGAATGATCATTAAGGTAGAGGACACCCGAAAGATAAGCGGGTGCATGATGATGTTTTTTTGTATAGTCGCCAAATTTTTCTATGATTCCCCACGATTCAGCAAGATGAAAGGTATCTAAATTTGTATTTAGGCTTTCGAGATGATCTATCATTTGTAATAATAAAACCATAAATTTGTCATCCCTATTAAAAAACTGCCACGCTGTATGCTTACCAACTACATTTGTTTTATAATTTAAAGTAGAGGTTTTAATTCCTTCCTCTATTCTTTTTTTAAAATATTGTGAATCTATATCAAAAGTACCACTTATAAAAATATAGTCTCTGGGTACTTTTGATACAATTTCTTTTAAAATTTTCATAGCGTAGAGAAATTAAATGATACTATTATCTTTTTAGTTTGGTCTTTAATTAAGGGTGAACGATGCAATAAAAAAGATGGAAAAATTAAAAGATTGCCTTCTTCAATTGATAAATCCATGTCAGTAAATTCTGTTTTATATTTTTTATTAGGCAAACTTATATAATATATTCCTGAAAAATTGCTTTCTGAATGATTGTGCCAATCAAAACGAGAGTCTTTTGTATACACATGGAACCAATGATTATGGTGCCATGTTTTTTTATTTATGTTTCCATACAAATCTTTTTTTAATATGTCTATACACGTGTTTGCTATCTCTTTAACATAGTCTTCCCAGTAACTTCTTTTAATAGAAGAATCTATTTTCCAATCTGTTTTATAAACACCCTGTGTCTTAGTAGCTGGTGTTGTGTCTATCTTTTTTAAAATTTTATTTTTAAATTTAGGATGCTCGTTTACTTTAAATAAATATGTGTATTTATTTTTTTTTAATATCAGATGGCAATCCCAAACGTGCTCGTCCGTCATATATATTTTTAGATCCTTTCTTATTGTAATGAAAAAAGACTTGTGTACATACTTCTCCTTCAAACTTTTCTCTCCAGTGTTCAAACTTACAGCCATCATAAAGTAAGATGTCCCCAGGGTTCAATAAAACTTTATGAACTTTTTTACTAGATTCTTTTAAATAGATAGGCCATAAGTTTCCCCCCAAGTTCATCGTTCCTGAAACAGCACAAGCAGATCTATCCGTGTGATTTTTTAAGACATCTCCTTTTTTGTAGATTCGTGTGTAAGAAACAGTTGGAACTAATTTTAATGTTAGTTTTTTTTCTATGATGGGTAATAGTTTTATTAAAACTAAATCCATAGCAACATCTCCATAAATAAGAAAAGTGTCGGGTACTTGTCCGTCTCCATTTAATCGTCCATGTATTTCAGCGAATGGGGATATGTATTTAGTTTGGTATAAAATTTTTAAGACTTCTCTCTTTTCCAAAAGATAGTTATGTAAAAAGTTGCATAACTCACTGCCTATAATATTTCTAACTACTAAATGTTTCTTCATTTTATTGTGACATCAAAACCAATACTTATTCTATCTTGCTTTGACTTGTTCCTTTCTACAGCATGTTCAATATTAGACGGAAACAATATCAACATGTTTTCTCGTGGTGTGTATTTAAAGGTATTTGCATTACTAGAGTTATAGTTGTTAAATTCTTTTAAATAAAAACTATTTCCTTGCGTAAGCGGATTACTAAATATTAGATCACCGGATTTTTTTGGAACTTTTAGATAGTATATTAATGAGAAGTGAGAATCCAAATGTTTGTGTGGCCAATTAAAGTCGCCTGGTTTACTAATGTTTATCCACGGCAAACTAAAATCAATATTTCCAATTTTTTTTAAATCATAGATTCCTAATATATTTAGAATATGTTCCTTGGTTTTACCATACAGATCTAAGAAAATAGGGTAAGCATTTGTGTCTAACCTCGGAGATTGATAACCATCATTAGAATGAGTTGCACTTGGTAATTTTCTATAAACTTGCTTAGATACTTTTAACAGTTGCTTGTTTAATTTATTTACGTCAAAAATTTCTATTTCGGTAATATATAAATTAAAGGTCGACATTAACGGACCAGGTATTGCACTATCAATTGGCATTGTTCTCTTTCTGTAAAAAAGAATATAAACTAGGGTCTTGTGTTATTTGTTTATTGTATTCTTTTTTTCTTAAGTTTAATTGTTGAATAAATAATTTCCATTTTCTTTTTAAAGCATGTATATCAAATTCGCTAATATACTCAAGAGCAAACCTATCTGTAGGAGACCAATTCATACCTGCAGCAATGCAATGTAATCCCCCAAAGTTATTAAAATGGTAATTCTTAGATCGATCCAATGAGGCTGTTAAAAATCCATTGATCAAAGTGGGTTTTAAATTAATTAGTTTTTCTTCCCATTGTTTATTAAAATTAGCTTTCCAATAAGGTGTGTCTTCTCTATGAGATAAGGCATAATGTATTGCAACAAACTCAGCAAAATCTCTGAATAAATGTTTACATTGAAAAGTAAAATTATCTTTGTCCCATTGAGATACTTTCTCTCTTTGTAAGTTTCTAATTAAATAAAACAAAAATTCATGGACAGAATATAATCCGTTACTTTCTAACGGTTCAATAAATCCAGCAGCCAGCCCTATTGCACAAACATTTTTAACCCATAGTCTTCTATGAATACCTACCTTCATTTTAATGTTTCTAAATTCTAATTCATAAAGCTGTGGGAGATTCTGGGACGTATGAATAGTCTTTAAAAAATTTTTAAATTGTTGTAAGGCATCGTCATCAGAAATGTACTTATCTGAATAAACATAGCCTGTTCCAATCCTAGACCACAAAGGTATATTCCAAACCCAGCCATTCTGAATGGCAGTACAGTTTGTATAAGGTACTAATTGTTTTTGTTTATCTCGATAGGGTATCTTGGTAGCCCAAGCAGCGTTGTTAGGAAGTAAATCTGCATAAGATTCAAACGGTTCGTTTAAAGTTTTGTTTAAAAGTAAAGATCTAAACCCTGTACAATCTATAAACAAATCTGCTTTATGTTTATGGTTTAGGGACACGATCCCATCTTCATCTTGTTCAATAGTTTCTACATCTTCTTTTATATGTTTGATTCCTCGGGGAATACAATACTTATCTCTTAGCCATATACTAAATTTAGTTGCATCAAAATGATAAGCATAAGATGTTTTTTCTTTATTAAATTTATTTTGATTTACATAGGCCATTTGTAATGGATAAGTGCAATCTGCGTAATCACTGTTTGGAGTTTGTGGATATACAAATTTTTTAAACCACCAATCATTTAGTCCGGACAAGTTCTTGTGAGTGTTGGGATCCCCAAAAGGATAGTGAAAACTTTCACCTTTTTTGTAAAAGTCTGTAAACTTGATACTTAATTTATAGCTTCCTTCTGTTGCGCTTAAGAAATCTTTGTCATCAATTTCTAAATATTTTATCCACTTTCTAATTCCTTGTATTGTACTTTCTCCAACGCCAATGGTTGCTATGTTAGGGGATTCTATTAAAGATATATTTCTGTCGGGAAAAGCTTTTAGTAAAGTAGCAGCTGTCATCCAACCAGCAGAACCACCCCCCACAATAGTTATGTTCCTCACTTAAAATTTTCTCCACGCGCCCACATAACCAGAGTATGTCTAGTGCCAGATGTTACAGGCTTGACTCTGTGCTGTAGAAAGGAAGGAAACACCACCATAGTACCTCTAGGCTGTTTACCAATCTTAACAATTTTATTTTCAGGGGTTTTAATCTCTAGTTCTCCCCCTACATAATCTTTTGGATCACTTAACGTTATTATTCCTGACAATTTTCTTATTAGTGTATCATTAATAAAACTATCATGATGCCACTTGTAGTATTGATTTTTTTTATATTCTGTAAATTGAAAACTTTCATACTGATGAAATTGAAAATTCCAACCTGCACTTTTATTTGCTACATGAAAATAATTATTAAACCATTCTTTAATCCAATAATCAGATAGAAAACAAACATAAGAATTACGTATCTTTGTATTTGGAATTGGATTAGTTCCTACCGAAGCTCTTTTTTTAGTAATTTGTTTACCTAGTTTAACAACATCATCACAAAAAAAGTTGCCTAATTCGTCTTTAAAAATCCAAATGTATTCTTTTAAAATCATATTACTTTCGTAATATGTTTTATCATTAGTTTTTTAATAAATCAATTATGACCAGGTAGAAGTATTAGGATCCCAAATTTGGGTTATTGGTGGGTCCTTGGGAGATTCTTCAGTACCATAATCTAGATGGTACCATCTTTGATTGTCTTCATCCCAGAGTGGGAATTTGTCTGCAGTACTTGGTTTAGTTACTGGGGGTTCATATTCACCTGTAGTAGTGTTTAATGTCCAACTTGGATAGTTTTGTGAGTCACAGAAAATTTGATGTTCTTCATTCCATGTGCGACCTACCCCTGCGTGTCGTCCTCTTGTTCCATCTTTAAAAGTTTCAATCCATTTAACACCATTAGTACTTAAATTACATAATTTTTCAAAACGAGTAGCTGCTTGGTCAGAACCATGTCCGCCATTGTTTAAAACATCAGCGTCATCAGCTACTAAAACTCGGAGAACTAAATTCTCACTATTTATTTCTGCAAAATAAGCCATTAGAAACTAATAGTTCCTGTCACATTGAATATTGCAACACTATCACCAGTTCCTGTTTCTACAGAATTACTTCCTGGAGCTACTGTTAATGATGTGTCGGAAGGACATCTTATAATAACTCTTCCATCACTTCCATTGAAAGGGGCCTGATTTTGTTTGGCTGCACCAGCTCCACCACCGTATCCGGTAGCATTAGCCTCGGCTGCTCCGCCTCCACTGCCTCCAGGACTTCCTGGACTAAATTGACCTCCGTGACCGCCTCCAGCGCCACCACCTGAGTATGCAACTCCTGAACCTGTTATATTACTTGTAGCTCCGGCTCCGCCACTTCCTCCATTGTCTGAAGAATTAGTTCCAGCTGCAGTAGCGCCTCCGCCACCTCCGCCTTGTCCTCTTGGATGGCCACAATTGCCACCGTCATATCCTTCAACAGGAGTATATCCGCCTGCATTTCCTTCGCCTCCAGCGTTGGGAGCTATTCCTGATCCGCCTCCAGAGCCACCAGGACTTCCTCCTGTACCTCCAGGGGACTCTCCTTTGCCTCCTCCAGTAGAAGAAACATCAGCTGCAGTACCTACTACGGTTGAATTTCCACCGCTAGCTGCTCCTGATCCACCAGAACCTACGGTTATAGTTGATCCAGATGCAATTTCAATAGCACTTCCTCCAGGGTAAGTTGTTCTAAAACCTCCGCCACCGCCACCAGCAACAAAAGCTCCATTGCCTCCGCCGCCAGCTACAATTAAATAAGTAAAGTTTGCTACAGCAGCAGCTGCAGCTCCCGCACCAAATCCTAAAATTTGATAGCCAAAGCTTTTAGTTTTTGGACCATGTCGGTTATTGATAGAGGGATCTCCAACCATACCCCCATTCATCATATTATTTGTAAATGAGCCGTTTTTAGCTTTCATAAATTCTCCTATGCGTCGTTAGCAGCGTCTGTTGTATAGAATAATTTAATTCCTAATACTCTTGCATCTCCAGTAAAAGTATCACTACCATCAGCTGCGTCTCTGTATAATTGAAAAAATGTATAATCATCATCAGCCGGAGATCCACCGATTGTTACTGCTCCACTTACGGCAGTCATCTGTACATCTTCGACAGTTCCAATTCCAGCATCTGTAACTTCTACAGCTGTTCCAAAAGCTACGTCGGCTGTATCACCTTCAGTAGTAGCTACACCTTCAAGCCCAAAAATACAGTTATCCGTATTCGTATTACTTGGACTCCAAAAAACTTGATAAGTGACTGTTCCTAAATTCCATGATTTAGGCATTGCTATAGAAAATTGTGCATTTTCACGAGTACCTGCATCAAAATCTAAAACTTTTAATTCAGGTCGAAGCGCTGTAGTTTCAACAGCACTTGCTTCAGCCCCATTTGTTGTTGTACCAAACATTGCTGCCGCTGGAACAAAAATAGTTTCTGTGCCCGCAATTTTAACTGCAGCTGTACCAGATTTAAGTACTCCTGATCCTTTAGGATTTACATTTATATCAACGTTTGTTTCACCTGTTGCAGATAACGTTGGTCCTGCTCCTGTAGCTGCGTTAGCTAGTGTGAATTCATTAACTGCAGATCCTGTAGCTGTTAAAAGCATTAATTCAGCACCGTTAGTATCTAAAATAGAAGTTCCAATTTTTGGTGAAGTTAAAGTCTTGTTTGTTAAAGTTTGTGTTCCAGTAAGAGTAACATCGCCAACTCCAAAACCACAATCAACGATATCTGGATTAGTGCCATCGTTTGCTGTTGCATAAACTATTTTTGTAGCTCCAGCAGCAAAAGTTACACTGTCTCCTGAACCAGAAACATATTTAAAAACTACTGAATCATCACATGCGTTTTTAATTATATAAAAAGTTTGAACATCAAGTGGAATAGTTACATTTCTACTTGCTGAAAGGGATCCTGTAAATTCTATAACTCTATGTGCAAGAGTTGCACCTGTTGATCCGTCAGAAACCGATAGATCTGTATCAGCACCATCCGTTACGGCTTGTGTAGTATAACCACCAGAAATCTGTTCTATAATATTCCAGTTAGTATTTGTTAATGTTCCCCATGTACCAGCTTTTTCGCCAGTGGTCATGAGTTGAATTCCGAGTGCCGTATAATTTGATGCCATAATTTTCTCCTATGCCGTATGTTCTATATCTGTATAAGAAGTATTGCCAGTAATGTCAACATCTTTATAATATAGTGGGGATGTACCCGCGGAACCTAAACTTGCTGTAGCTGATTGACCTGTTAGTCCAACGATCATTTGTGTTGGAGAAGCAGCTCCTACAGAAGTTGTTGCTGATACTCCAGTTAAAGGAACACCTATTTCAAGTATAATAGATCCTAGTGAAGTGGTTGCTCCTACTCCAGTTGGATTAACTAAATCAATATTATCAACTGTCACTGATCCAACAGAAGAGGTTGCACTTACTCCAGTTGGAAAATCAATCCATAAAAAACTCAAGGATCCAAGACTTGATGTTGCAGAAACTCCAGTTAAAGGAACACCTATTTCAAGTCCAATAGAGCCAACACTTGCTGTTGCAGAAACTCCAGTTAAAATATCATCAACACCATATACTAAGCCTGGTGTTCCTACTGAAGAAGTAGCTGATTGACCTGTCAATCCAATTGACATTTCAATTGTAGTTAATGATCCAATACTTGTTGTTGCTTCAAGACCCGTAGCGTCAACAATAACTGTCATTGCTGATTCGCCCCAGTTTTCATAACCCCAAGGATCTCTACCCCAACCTTGTTCGTTATAAGCTGAAACGGTTCCAACAGACATTGTAGCTGAAACTCCTGTTAAAGTAATAACAGGTTCCTCAGTATCGCCCCATGGCTCGTTGCCCCAAGCATCTCTACCCCAACCAGCATTTGGTGCTTCTACTGTATCTCCAACAGAAGCAGTCATTGCTGACGGTGCGGTAATTGGTACTGCGATTTCTGTGGTAAGTGAACCTAAGGCTGTAGATGCTGAAACGCCTGAAGAGATAGGAACAAGAAGCTGTACTCCGGCTTCACCAATTGCAGATGTTAAACCTAATCCAGATAATGCAACTGAATAGTCAACACCCCAACCTGAGTTACCCCATTCTTGACGACCCCATCCTTCATTATTGAATGCTGTAAGGCTTCCAGTTGATGTGGTTGCAGAGACTCCTGTTACAGAAATTGTAACGGTATCAGATTCCCAAGAATTATATCCCCAGGTTGTTCCGGCTTTATTCCAAGTGTTAGCCATAAGGAATTGCTCCTTATGCTATTCGAATAATCGCGTCCGAAGAATCAGCCGTTGGGAATTGAATTGTAAAAGTTCCGCTTGAAACTGTCTTATCTCCACCGAATGCAATGGCGCAACATGCTGGATCTCCAGTTGCTGAGTCATTAAAAATTAAACATCCATTAGCGGTAAAAGAAGCTGAAGTCCAACTTGTGTCTGCAAAATCACACACAGCTGTATCACTTGATAATACAGGAGTTACACTCGTTAAAGCATTTCCTTTTGCCGTGTACGCAGTTCCAGATGTATTCGTAATTTCGTTGGTAGCACTGTACGCTGTTGTAGATTTACTTAGCGTTGCAGAACTTGTGTACAAAGCTAAATTAAAAGTGTTTCCAGTTGAAGCTGTAAAGTTATGAACAGCAGTTAAAATTTCTGTTTTGAAACTGTTACAAATTGCTGATGTTATTGCCATAATATTCTCCTAGTATTTTTTAAGGTGACGGAGAGTTGACGGGTATTCTAACGGTGCCGTCAGTATAATCATCTCGTCTTCGTCTTCCAATTTGGACTCCTCCAAACTTTTGTACTTCTTGTTTATATTTATTCTCGTATAATGTCAACATATCCATAGGCCCTTTTAAATATCCAAAAGCCTCCACTAACGTAGCATATAATAAGCCTTGTGGAAAGTACTGACTTAAATAAGTTCCAGATGTTTTAGTCACTAAAGTTTGAGGTACCATATCATAATATATTCTATACATATAATTAGCATCTGGCGTAGGAGCTATGTAAAGACCTCCTGAAGTCGTATCAGAAACCGCTGTAGCACCCCCAAACATCGCATAATATTTAGGAAAACCTGTAACATCCTGATCCGGTTGTCCCCCTTCGGTTCCAGTTAGTCTATCGACATATTCACTTAAATAAGTTTGATCCTTTTTCTGTAACCAGGTTCCAGGGCCTGTAGAAGCGGAGGTACTATTAAAAACTTCTACCCCACGCACAAATACTGTACCTGTTAACCCTTTGCTTCCTTTTCCTGGAACATTTATTGTATTATCATCAACAGCTAAATTTCCTTCACTAACAAATCTATTACTGTCACTAGGGACATCATAAAAAATTCTAAATTCTGCATTTTCTATAAATCTACCTAGAATAGCACCAGTAAAAACATTACTATCTACTTCACAATAACTTCTAATGTCACCTTCTAATGCTGAGAGTGTATATCCGGCCATAATTATGATCTATCGTTTACGGGTCCGCCGAAAACAAAAAAACCTCCTCCTGTTTCTACACTACTAGCCGCATTGGCTAAAGTAAAACTAAAACTATTGCTTACAGTTAATGTTGATGGTTCTCCTGCATAAGGAAGAGAACTATCAATTTTAGTTATTTCATATGAGCCATAAATTTTCGCCCCAGCAGTATGAGCTACTGCTGTAGTTGCTTCTGGTGTTTTGCCATAAGAAGGAGCTGCGGTTCCTCGAGTACAGCCTGTTAAAGTATTGGTGCTTCGGCCAGTGTATTGAATAGTTTCACTTGTAATTTTTCCATACTGTAACGAAGATTGATCGGTGTCAGTTGCTTCAATAACAATATATCCTGATGTAGGAAACTCTGAACCATCGGTCAATACAATCGAAGTATCAGTAGCAGTAATAGTTGTAGCTAAAGTTGTACTAAGTTCAAATGTAGAAATTGCTACGCCTCCTACAGGATTTTTAACTTGATAAAATCTCACTGCATCTCCAGTAGAACGTTGGTGTCTATTTTGATTTACAATAACTGTAGTTCCTACTTCAGTGACAAAAGGATTATCATTTAAAGGAGCTGGGGTAGCAAAAGCTACTCTTGATGGTCTTGCTCTCATTAAAGCTTGAGGGTCTGCGCTTGTGGGTTTAGGTTCCAATTGAGGTTGTTTAGGTTCAAATTCTGAAAAATGAACCCATGCGCCATTCCATTCCCTTACCATTTCTAAATAAGGAAAAGCTAAACCAGATCTATCTGATATAGCAAGTGCATGTTTACCTGAAGCAAATGTAGTCATAATTAAGCGTTAGGATAGTAGACCTTAGGAGCAATATAAGTACTTGTAATATCTGCGTCCTCTTTTACGGCTCTAGCCAATTCATCCTCATAATAAAGTTTTAATTCTTGTGATCTTTGGGGTGCATTCTTTTGTGATAAATAAAATGCTAATCCTGCAGTCATGCAAGGGGAAAAACGATAAGGCACATTTACTGCATTAGTATAAGCACCACCGTCTTGAATTCTTCGTGAATAATATAAATTTAATTTATTTCCATCCTGTGCTGCACCTGGAGTTAAATATATAGTTATATTTGTTCGATCAATAAATCTTTGAATAAAGAAAGAAGTAGGTGTTCCTTTTGCACTCTTATTAGAATATCCTTGATACTGGGATCGACTTACTTCAGTCATTGGAGAATCAATACTTGTAGAAGTAATTCTATAATTAACCTCTAGTATATTATCCATTCCCGTAGCATGTTGAGTAACTGCGTCGGCACTTGAATGAGTAGCGGCCGTTGTGCCATTAGATCCACGAATCGCTCCTGTAAGATTAGCTGCTCCGGTTGCTGCAGATTTTCCAGTGTATCTAATTGTTTCAGAGTTAACCGTAATTGTTCCGCCTCCTTGATCAGCACCAGGCATATCTGTAACTTCTGTTAAAGGAATATCTGTAACAGATGCATTAATTCCTGCAGATAAAGTCGTTGTTAATCCTTGAGATGCACCATCGGACGGGGATCGATAAGTAGTATAGACATTTGTTCCATCTACTAAAGTAAAGCCTTGATTCGCCACTTCCCAATAATGAAGTCCTCTATTACTCCATTCAGAAAATAATAGATTTAAAGATCGTTTAGCTGTTTTTAATTGATAGCCTGAAACGTTTTGTAGACCAATTCTTTCATAAGCTTCTTCTATGATTTCATCAATCGGAAAAGTCTTATCGAAAGTGTAGGATTGAGAAGTAGTGTTAGCCACAAGTCCCCCTAACCGTAGAAGATTGTAACTTTATCTACGCCACCTGTTAGCTGAGCATAAGCACCGTTAGGACAATAAAGTCCATTACCTGGAACATCAATTTGATAAACCGCCGGTTCACCTGCTGTTCCCGAGCCTATTGGTACATCGAATGTAGCAATAACAGTTGCACTCACAGAACCATCTCTAATTACTATGGTTCCTAAAGCTGCTTCACTACAATAATAAATTCCGAGAACCCTAGCTGGTCCAGCAAAAATATCTCCGGAAGCTGTAAGATGTGTTGCTTTTACATCGACATCATATCCTGCCATAATTTTTATCTCCTTAGTCGTGAGCTCCCGAAGGAGCTCACAATTTATTTATTAAGACTCTTTAGCCCAAACACCTTGAGCTTCAACTACTGTCCAATGAGCAGTCGAATTTAAAGCGGCTATTTTTACATAGTCCCCAACTTTTGACGTAGCTTGAGTATTAATAAGATCTTTGTCATCTACTAATCCTCCCACGTACAAAATCCCATCATTTGCATCAGGACTAATAGTCAAATTATTTTGACCATCAGCGCCTGTATTTATAAATGTATATACATTCCCTACAGCTATTCCTGGTAGTGTGAATACTACATCCTTAGTGTTTGATAAAAAAGTTTTTCCAGAATCACCATTAGCAATAACGACAGTGTAATTTGAATCCTTCTGTTCGATATTGTATCCAGATAAACCTGCTTCGTTTTTCTTCCCTTGTAAAATAGGGCCTCTAAACAATGTTGATGCCATAATTATATCCTCCTAGTTTGTGTGAATGCTATCTCTAGGCCGTCGAGTATACTCGTTAGCATTCTAATAATTGTATACTAATTATTTTATAGCTCAATTTTTAATAGAGCGCAAGGTATCCTGTAGTGAAAAGTTGATTTTTGATAGCGCTTAAGTGGCTATCGAAACTTCGGCTTGGGCCTCGTTTATTTTAGTTTGAAGCGTTTGTTCATCAAACTCTTTGGCAATGATCTCTTTAACAATTTCCTGAATTTTTTTATCGATATGTCCCATGTGTAACGTATATCTACCTTCCTTCAGGTGCTCCTGTTGCCACTCTAGTTCCAAGGACCGTTTCGTATTGTATAGGTCTTCGGTCATCGCTAACCTCCTCATAGGTTATCCATTTACGATCTTTCCTCGTAAATCCATTAGATTCAAACTTTACCTCATTTTTTCCCAGTTTGTCAAGGATTGATTTTTCAATACCTTCAGCTGAATCTTCGGCTGAAACATTAAAATCAGCAGAATAGCCGTAAGCAAGAATCTGTACTCGGAAGTTTTTCATAGTGAATTTCTGTCTTTATCGTCAAAATGGGGCGGTTTTGAGGCCGCCCCATTAATTTCTTTACGTATTACGCACCTTCGACGCCGAAGATACCTCTAGGGTCAGATACGCCAAAAACGTATCTTGCTCTAGCTTTGTATCTTACGTTGCCAGTGTCAAAGTCCCCTTCCATCTTAGTAGTAAGAGGAGCTCTGTCAAAGTGTTTCATACCATTAGGTACATCTGTAGTAATGTACCAAGCATCAGTATCTGTAAGGTAGTTGTTCACTCTATAACCTTGAGGAATCATACCCATAGATTTGACCGCATTGATATCATTATCAGCAGTTCCTACTCTACCTTGAGATTTCATCAATCTCTCAGCCGTGAACTGATTAGCAGATGGGACAATCATCTTCACACCTTTAGCAGCAATTTTTAAACCTCTTTCATCAGTCATTGCAGCGATATCAATTAACGCTTGCTCTAACGATGTTTCGTTTAAATCCGACTGCGTAGTAAGAGTATTTGAAAATACTCCTGCTAGTGTTGGGTGTGCAGTACTAAATAGCGAAACTGAATCGCCTGAATCATAGTTATCTGTAGTAGGTAACCCTTGAATCAGAGGATAAACAGCTTTTACTTGTTTAGTATTTGCCATCGATCTTGCTAGTGCTTTTGTGTATCTAGAAGAAAGTTTGTCGTACAGGTTATCTTCAATAGCTTCCTCAGTGATTGCAAAAGCGAGAGCAATTGTCTCGTTAGTGTATCTTGCTGTGAAAGTTTCTTGCGCTTGATCAAAAGCAACCCCAGATCCTTCTGGTTTTACTAATGCGTTAGCGAAACCTGACAACATAACTTCTTCTTCAAAAGCTCTGTCAGATGACTCAGTCGTATAGATCTCCGCCGACTGATTTTCGTATTGTTTGTACTCCAGGCCAAATAAGGCATTTAAACCTGGCTCTAGTTCTTTGACTAGTTGATTACGTGATATTGCCATAATTTATTCTCCCTATATTCCAGCTATATTGTTACCTAGGATATGACTACAAATCATAACACGCCAGACGCTTCCTGCGACTGACACATCTTGATTCTGCGTATCTCTAGTGAGTCCCAATAACTTCACTTGGTTTATTGCAGTCGTAACCGCGCCGATTGTGAAACCCGAAATATAATTCGGTGCTCCAGAACCAGCTGTGTCTACGATTGGTGCAGTTCTTCCTGCATCAGCCTGCGTAAGTGATGTTAATGCTGTTCTCATTTCAAACATTGTTTGTGGATTATCATTGATAAGACACGTGTGATCTGTTGCAGCATTGTTGGGAGCCCAGTTGGACCATGTTGGCTTCTGAGTACTCGGATCAGTATAGAACGAGCCGTTTAGTGAACCTAGTGCATTAACTACTGCAATACCTGCCGTACCTACGACAACGTATCCTGTAGCTGCTAATAAAACTAAATCCTGGTGGTCGATTGCTGTTGTTGACGCAGCTTTCTTCCATTCGCCTAAACCGGCGTTATGATCTGCCTGACCGACGTTTCTGAGAGGTCTCAAACCGAAACCTGTCGTACTTTGATTAGCCATAGTTGTTCTCCAAATGTAGACCATTATTCATAGTCTACGGTTTATAAAATTTCGTTGGTTGAATGTTAAAAAATTAACGTTTTCTACCACCGAAGGTTGTACGAGACTGTCGATCGATTTCGATCGGCATACTCTTATGCTCTTCCTGTTTCAATCGTTCGTCTACAGCGTCCATCTGATCCTGCCCTAACTTGGCAAAATAATCAGATCTTTGCTTCGCGATCTCTTCAGGTACCCTTGTAAGCACAAGGCCTCCGTGCCCGATCACCCCTGCGTATTTGCCATCTGGTATTGCTGGGTATTCATCATCTGGATATTCATCGGCTCTTACTAATTCATACCCGGATCTTAAGCGTCCTTGTATGTTTTTCGTGTCGACAAACCCCATGATTTCTACCCTAACCCATCTGTGTCTGAATCCAGTTGGCGCGTTGGGCGTATCTAAGTACGATGGTGGAGTCCAAACTTTCTTACGTAAAGTTTTAGCTCTTGTCTGGCTCGCACGGGAAGTAGTTTTTGTTTCTTGTTTCATATGCTTATTCTCCCTCCGTGAGTTTTAGTTGTCTTGCATACTCTTCTAGTGGCACACGCAATTTTTTAGCGATTGCTACTTGTGATGGTGTGAGTCTCACACTTTTGCGACTAGTCTTTACACTACGCGTTGCAGAAGCAACGTTTTGTGTAGGTTTACTACTCGTCTTTTCTACAGTATTACCAAATTTCTGAGGGAATTCAAGTCTTATTCTTTTATCTATCTCTTCATAATAAGAATTTGACTTTGGATCGAACCCTTCTTCTTCAGTAAGCTTTCTATGTAGGTCAAAAGCTGTGTACGTCATGGCATTATCTTTGCCAAACCATTCATTTTTTTCCGCCCAATCCTCTGCTTTTGGATCTGGTGGCGGCGTTTGTTGAGTAGGATATTGAGCTGCAGGTCCTTGCTTTCTTGTAGTTTCTCTAGCAGTTTCTTCCATTTTTTGTCTGCTTTTGATTTCTGCAAGTTTGCCCTGTTCATATCCTAATTGTGAGATAGCCGTTAAAGCTTCAACTTCAGCTTTTTTATCATCTGCTTCTCTAGAAGCACCGAGTTTAGCTTGAGCTGCTGCTAAAGATGATTTGATTCTATTTTCCATTTCCGCGGCATAGTCTCTATCTAATGTCGTAGCTGTCTGAGTCAATTCATCTCGTTCTCTCATTACACGTTTAGCATAAGAAACTGCTTCTTCTTTTTGTCTCTCTGCTTCACGCATTTTTCTGGTAAGTTTAGCGATACGTTTTTTAACGCCTTCACTATACTCTTCCATTTCTTTCTTTTGTTCTGTCTTAGGTTCTTCTTTTACTTCTTCCTTTGTAGCTTGTTCTTGGTCGTCCTTGCTATCTCGAACATCCACTGGCTCATCCAATTTCTCAGGTGCGTCAGCGGGCTTATCACTGTCTTGAGTAGTTTTTTCATCTTTTACTTCTCCTCCTTCTTTTTTATCTAAATCAATTTCGGTTGCTTTTTCATCAGCATCCCCGACATCAATCAGTTCTTCTTTTCTTATCTCTTCTTTGTCTTCTGGCATAGTTCCTCCCTATGATTAAATTTCATGGAATATATCTTCAGGGTTTTCCACGGTCGCTAGAACTTCATCATCATTCAGAAGTCTAACTTCACCCCCATCTATTTTCATTCTGGATCCAGCGTATCGTGCAAAGATCACCCAAGTTCCTTTTTTACACCAAGGTCCATCAGGATATCTTTCTTTATCTTTATACGCATCGGGTCCAACATCTAAAACTAATCCACAAGTCGATGCCACTTGTGATCGTTCTATAACATCATCTGTTATAAGAATACCGCCTTTAGTTTTTTCTTTCATTTTAAAAGGTAAAACTAAAAGTCTCCAACCAGTTGGTTTGGGCAATTTAGCCGTTTCGGATGTTAAATCTTTTTTAGGTTCTTGATCGTATTTTTCTTGAAGGGCATCCCTATGTTTTGGGACTTCCTTTGGGTTTGATACTGATAACTGTTCCGTCATTCTCTTTTTGCTCCTTTTTATCTAGCAGGCTGGATATTTCCTGACTCATATACTGATATGTTCGTAACTGGCCTAACATATATTGATATTTTTCCATATTGTCAACACCGCCAGAAACCATAGCTGCGACCACATCATCATGTCTCATTTTAATGATTCTTCTTATTTTATCTACAAATACTATCTCTTCCATTATTTCTTCCTCCTTTTTGTTTTCTTCTTCTTTCCCTTAGGTTTACTACCATAAGTTTTTGTCCATTCTCTTGCAATCTTGGGTTCATTCTTCCATAAGTAGCGTCTTTGTTTCTCTGACTTAAATGGCATTATTCTCCTTTAGGAATTTCATAATCTTTTAAAACTTGAAGCTTTTCTTCTGCGCTAGCAATTTTGTGTAACTGACAATCTAATTCTTTTTGATGATTAAGATGCTCAGTCACAGCGACAGAATTTTCTAATAATAATTTAATCGTCGCATCCGCTGCGGCGATTTCTGCTTCATATTGTTTCTCTAGTGCGTCTATTAAGACTGCTCTCATTAAGCTGATTTTCTTTCTCTCGCCATTTTCTTAAATGTCTTAGCTAAAGCTTTAGCTCTTCCTGTACATCCCGGTTTTGTAATAGGAGTACACTTTCCTTTCGTTCCTCTTGCTTTAATTGATTTATTAACTTTTTGAATCCACTTGCCATCTTTAGCTCCAACACGTCCGCCTTTAGCATAGCCACGATTCAATTCTGAATGGACTCTAGCTATTTCAGCTCCACGATTTGGATTGTATCGTTCGCCTTCAACACGACCTAATTCTTCTAATAGGTTCGTACGTCCACCGCCATAATATCCTTTTCTCTTTTTACTCTTCATTGGGAATGCTGCAGTAGAATCAAAATATTGTGGCATTATCTATTTATTTTTCCTCTTTTACGTTTGCCCCATTTTCCATAGGACTCATCACGTCTGTCTTTGAAAGATTGTTTCTTAGTTGATTCTTTTCCACGTCTTGCGCTGATAGATTCATCTTCTCTATCTTTGTAACCTTGTTTTTTAGCTTTGCCACCTTTCTTCATACCACTTCCGTATGGAAATCTAACATTGCTTCTTACACCGTTTTGTCTCATTATCTTTTAGCGACTCCTCCGCCTCTTTTGGCGATACCCATGGATTTAACACGTCCGCCTTTTTTATAAGCAGCTCCTACTCCACGTTTAGCAATTCCGCCACCTTTAAAACTTAAATTAAAGTCGGGTCTCACTGTAGTATGATCTGCAAAAGGAATATTATCCATACGATGATTGTACCAACCTTTTCCTAGATTTGCATCTTCCATTGCAGCTGTTTTAGAAACATTACCTTTCATGCCTCTACCTTTTGCTAAAGCCAGTCCGCCAGCTAAAGCTGCTCCTAGGGCTAGTGCTTTTTTAAGTTTTGATTTTTTCTTTGCCATAATATTATCCTTGTTAATTGTTAATATAACTTACTTCTAAATGCAAGCCTATTTCTTCTTAGGTCCACCATTCCTGAACACCTGTGTTCCCTTTATTCCAAAAATGCTCGCTACGACAGTAATCCACAAAGTTTGGAACCATATCGGCAGTGAGCCGAAATGATGAAAGAAAAGCTCCACCTTCTGCATCATTTGCGCGTCGTCACTGAAAACTCCCCAGGCGAGCACAATTATGGGCGCCGAAATTATCAAAAGTACGAATTCGTCTTTAAAATCGCTATCCCGTGATTCTAAAAGTTTGCCCTGGTAAGATTCCTCACCTCGTGCCATGCGCTCGGCATGCATTAAAGCTGCATCAGACATCGCGGCTTTTGTCTTCTGTCTATTTTGATAGATATGGCTCCCAGTCTTAAGAGCCATCTTTGCTAGACCAAACCACATATTAGAACCAAGTTGCTGTCTGTTTTCTAGCTTTGCCTACGCCCCTAACAGTAACCTTTGTACCTTCATCTATTTTATTAGGTACACGATCAGCATTAGTAACGATTTCAGCTCTAGGGTCGTTTCCAACTTTACCAGGCGCTTCTTTATACTTTTTGCCGCCTTCTGGATATCCTACTTCTGTTTTTGTCATATTTTTCTCCTATTGGTTTGTATCCTATCTTCTAGGACCTTTCAAGGTCTTAACGTCTTTACGTTTCATTCTATCAGAATAAATTTTAACTTCATTAGACATTTGTTGTTTCGCCAGTGAAGTATCGGCTCTTAATTCAGCCAAGTCTTCATTCTGTTCGAGCTTCTCATCAAACTGTTGTTGACCCATCAATTGTTTAGATTTATCTAAATTAATCTTTTCCTGACCTTCTTCTCGTTTTCTTTGGTCATCCATTGCTCTTAAATCAAGTTCTCTTGCTTTCAATTTAGCAATTGGATCGTTTCCAAACTGACCCATGATTTTATTTTCTTCATCTTTGAATTCTTGCATCATTTCAGCAATTAACGCTGCTTTTCTAGCTTCAACTTTCATAGAAACTTGCATAATCTGTTGTTGAAACTGCGGATTCTGCTGCATTTGAGGATTTTGTTGCGCCATTTGTTGCATTTGCTGTAATTGCTGTAATTCTTCTCTAAATTCCACTTCAATTTGCTCTTGAGCCATCATTGAGATGTGTTCAAAACAGTTTTTTTCCAAAGCACCCATAATCATCGGGTTATTTCGAGCTAAATTCGTAGAAATGAAATTTAAGTGCGAAGTTATGTGGGCTTGATGATTCTGGCCCTTAAAAGCTTGGAAAGGTTTACTGCTTAAAGCCATAATATTTTCTATCGCTGGATCTAAAGGTGTAGGTTGCGGTGGAGGAGGTAAAATTTTATCAATTTCCTTTACTCCAATTGCACTATACATGGCATAAAAAGCTTCATACATATTATGCATCTGTGGATTCGCTTGAGCGAGTTGTAATTCTGTTTGCGCCATAGAAATTCTTTGAGATTGAGAAAAAATATTAGGATCTGCAATGGGGACAATATCTACTTTGTCGTCAAAATCGGTAACTTTTACGTTTCGTTGTGCTCCAACCACATCATAAGGATAATCAGGGGGTAAATAAGTTTTAAAAACGCCAGCCAACAAATTAAATTCTTGTTTAAGCCCCACAAACAATCGTTTGTGAATCGCTGACATGACTCTTGAACCACGTTCTAAGAGAGCAATGGTCGTTCCAACAGCGGCCTGCTGGTTGCCGTCTCCGACCTGCATATCAGCGATGGCGGCAAATCTTTGTCCTGCTTGGACAACAATTCCCATCAAAGACAATAAAGTCTGTGATGGTTCTTTGAAAGGTAAAGTCATAAAAGCGTCCTTAATGTTTCCACCAGGTGCGTCTACATCTCTAAATTCGCCGGGCTGTATTGCTTGGGCCTCGTCTCTTACACGTATTCCTCTTTGTTTAAAACCTGCAGGGAGGTTACTTAATGTTCCTGCATCTAATAATTGACGTAGAGCAGTGGTTGCTGTTCTTGATAAACCGCCAATCATATGAATTAATCCAAAACCATAAAAACCCATTCCAGGTAAAAATCTGAAATGAACAAAATATTGTATTTTAGTTTTTAATGGATCGTCTGCTTTAAAGTTTCTTCTAATAGATAAAACTTCTCGTGAGCCTTCTTCAATCGTCACGATATAAGGAAGTTTAATTCCTGTAGGTTCTCCTTCCTTCATATCTTCAAAACCATCGATGTCTAAATTAACGTGACACTCCAAAATGGTAAAGATATCTTCATCTCTTGTTTTTTTAATTCCTTCAAGAGATCTTTCTTTTTTCTCAACTTCTGTTTCTTGATCATAGCCAGGTTTTAATTCTATATCTCGATAGAACCCTGCTACTTGTTTTTTTCTGAGATCGTTCTCAGACATTTTAATAACATGTATAACCGCCTCCGCATCGGCTAATGAGGTAGCCGTATACGGGACAATTAAATCGTCAGCTTGAACAAATTTAGAAACCGCTCGTCCTAAAAGTTCATCGTAATAAACTTTTTTGAAAGCGGATCCTGCCAACGGTAGATAAAAGAGCATTTGATCGAACTCAGGTTCGTACTCTTTCATGACATCCATGAGCTGATAGTTCATGAAATTTTTAACTCGATTAGACTGTTCTTCTTTTTGTCTGCTCGGTTTTCCTAGGATCTGGGTTCTAACCGGACCCATCGCAGGAAGTAATTCTTTATAAGCTTGTGCTTGAAACTGGGTCACCGCTTCTGCGAGCACGGGGTGCGTTGCACCACTTGCTCCTTGAAACGGTTGCGTAGGGTTGACATACTTGAAACCCAAAAGGTCTAAACCTTTAATATAAGTATCTTCCCACTCTTTACGAGAAGTCTTATATTGCATATAATTTTCATTTAAATCAGAACCAATGGACCCTAAGACATCATCGGGTAATAAGTCAGCTAAATTGGCATGATGGTCTCCAGCAGCTTGTTGTTCAGCCATGGGATCAAAATTAACTTCCGCTCCACCTTCTTCGTCCATAATAACTTCAGCACCATCAGGAGTTACCTCTGATAATTTATCTTCTTCCGTTACGACGATTTCTTCCTTAGGTTCTACGACTTCAGGGTCTACGTTGGGTAGAGCCTTGTCGATGTTGTCTTTGTCTGCCATTAATGTTCTCCGATTTTACCACAGTTTTAACTTGTTTTAAAGGTACATTCAACCCTTGTGGAAGAGGTCCTCTTAAAGGAGGAATTGTTAAAGTCAATCTTTTAATCTTCTGGGTCATTGACTCCTCTGTTCTTCCATTTGTCGTAGCCCCACATTCCAGCACTGACTGCCAGGCCTGGTATACCAAATCTTCTGGAAACAAGACTCAGGGTTCGGGGACTCATTCCCATTCTTAATGCTTTTAGTAATAGTGGATTCTTAACTCCTCGTGTTGCCATCTCAGCTCCTGTAGAAGCGAATGCAGGTGCCATCCAATTTAATGGGTCTGTCGCAATGTCTCCATAATCAGTTCCTCCTGCTCTTTGAGCTGCTACGCTTATAGGAAGTGTGGCTGCTACAGCCAGTGGAGAGAAACTTGCTCCTAAAGCTTTTCCTAATACACCTCTTAAGCCTAAGGCTGCTCGAGTTTTACCTACGCCTCCTGGTAAAGGTCCTCTTGGTCCTACTCCTCTTCGTTCTTGAAAAACAGTTTTGGCACCAGGGACCGCGCCTGCAGCAGTAGCTGCAGCTAAACCTGGATATTGCCAGTTTAAAATTTCTTCATCAACTTTTGGAGTTTCTCCTTCGATGGTTGCAAGAAGCATTCCTTTCATTTGACTTTCGTCTGTTAAATAAGTTGTAGGGTCATCAATTCTGAATTGTTTCACTAACGGTTCTATACCTGCACCTACTGCAGCAAGTGCTGCATAGGGCGCAGCTTTCACTCCGCCTCTACCCAACATTTTTAAAAAGCTTGTGGCTGCTCCTCTAATTTTACCAATTCCTTCTGTAGCTCTTAACTTCATAGAAGATTGAATCGGGTCGTTAGTTAATTTTGCATTAATGCAGTTCATAGTTGCACTACCTAAGGCATACCCAATCCTTCCACCCTCAGCAGCGCCGCGGCAACCAAATGCAACAGCAATCTTCTCTTTTTCCGGAACAGAGGAGGCTTGTATTTTTCTTAATATATATTTTGTGTAATCTGCTATTTGTTTTTCAGGACGAATAATGGGGGCACCTACAGGTTCACCTTGAATTGAAGCTCTAATACCTTTTTGTTTTAAAAGTTTATCAGCTTCTTCAATAGAAATAGGATTAACTTGTCGCTTAACTGCTTTTTGAATTCTTTGTTCATATCGATTTTGATCTCGTGTTAAAATTTGTAATCCAGCAGGATCCTTGATCAAATCCGCATGGTGTCGCTCTAATGCACTAGCGAACGGAGTTGTACCAGGGGATTTTAGCAAAGAATTTAAAAGCTTATTAAATGTAGATCCTTTCAGTTCAACATTTCTAGTTTTTTCAATGAGCTTAACTGTTTCATTAGCTCGTGCAAACTCAGGATGCTCCATAATTTTTAAACCTTTACCTTTATAGTCCGCGTGATGATAAACTTTACCTCCTCCTTTAGGAGTATTGTCTTGGAACCCAACAATCTTTTGGTTCTGATATTTTGGAACATAAGTATTATCTTTAGGTCCTAATTTTCCTCGAATTCTATCAAATACGGTTAAAAGATAATTTTCTCCTTTCCCGAATCGAAACGCAAACTCCTTTGCATGGTGGGGTTTTTGAGAAATAAAAGTTACTATTTTACTCGTCATTGATTCATTTTTTGTTGGGGATAACCCGTATTTAAAACCTTTAGGATTAGTTTTAGTTCTAAAGTTCCATTTTGATTCAGGAACATCACTAAATTTACTTTTAATATCGGCAATTTGTTTATTGGTTAGATGATCTCGTGTGGTTTCTTTAAACCCTAATCGTACAAATCTTTTTATTTCCTGTCCTTTCGGATCAGGATAGTCAACACCCCATTTGCTTTTAGAAAAATCGGCTTCGGGAAATACTTCTTTAATTTTTTGCTGCGTTTTTAAAGGTAAAGGATCACTGAGTAATTTTTTAAAAACTCCTCCCCCTTTTTGCACTCTTTGAGAAATTTTAGCTCGATCACTTTTAGAGTTCTCATAATAATCCGGAGAAGCAATTTTTTTATTCTGATATAAAAATTTAGCTGCTTTTTGCAGCTCCTTCATTTTTGTGGCAGTAACTTGGCTCCCGACAGGAGCCTGTACTAAAGTCCTAATAATCTTTTTTCCTTTAAAAAATCCCCTAGACGTTAATTGATTAAATTGTATCGCGGGTTTATCATAACCCAATGATCTTAAAAACTCGATCATTTCTCCTTGATTAATAGTACTTCGAGCTCTGATGTATGCTAAAATTTTAGGAGTATTACCTCTAACAGACCCTGCTTTAAAAAAACCAGTTCTTTCCATTATACCTCCAAGATCCTTGCGAGACCGCCATGCTTTAAATGATCTCCCATAATAGATCTTAATCTAGCTGCAATGGTTTTTATATAATCCGTACTAATATCTCCAGAAGTCATATATTTTTTAGGAATAATTAGTTGTCCTCCTAACTTAGGAATCGGGAAAAATTTGTTCCCATAATTTGATTTCATCTTCAGTCTTTCCGAAAGTTTAGTTCCTATATTAAATTGTTTTTTAGGTAGATCTAAATATTGGACTAAACCTGATTTAGTTCCTTGTCGATGAGCGTACCATTTAGCATCACTTAATCTAGTTGTAAAAAATCTTCCTTTTAAACCCTTAGGATAAGCTGTCCCTGCCATAGAGAATCCTTTATGGGCTGGTTCCACTCCTCTCCATACTCGAGTAATTCCTTCGCCGGCAGGCTTCTTCAGTTTGGATAAAAAATTCAAAGCGGTTCGGGCTGCCGGGATCCCGGCTCTTGCTGCTAACGACCAAAGTGCCATTATATCTCCAATACCCTAGCCAATCCGCCTCTAGCAAATTCAGGGATTAGTCTAACATTTTTTAAAATCATTTCTGCAAACTCATCGGGACGGGCTGACTCAAGATTAACGTTATTTAAAAAGTCATCATAAGCCGACATACTTCGTCCATAATATTTAGCCAAAAGATCTAAAGGTTCGCCTTTTCCTTCTTTCAACATGAAAAGCTCTTCAGGTTTAAGTTTAAGTCTTGTATCTTTTAATAAAAGATTTCTGGCAATGGCTCTGGACATTCCTGTCTTGATATTAAGGGCGCCCATGTACTGATCTACTTCCCCGGGCCCTGGTTCCGGGAGCCTGGACTTATAGAGTCTTGGGTCTTTAGGATTATTAAAGAAAACTTCTTCTACTTTTCCTTGTTTCGGAAGTGCCCCTGTGATCCCTGTTCCCCGTTGCGGGAGCGTCATAATCTTGGCACTCGGTAATGGAGGCAGCGCAGACGGCCTCATAATTGTGGCTATCTTTATAAGATTATCGTTTAAAATTTCCAGTTGAATAGGATTAAGTTTCCCGGCTGTAGCAAACCCCATGGCATCATTAATTTGACCAAGAACCACTTCCTCGGAGCCACGATTTCGAAGGTAACTTTTAATTCGTACAGGGCTCTGGAACAAAATATTACTAGTAGGGCCTTTTCCCAAAAAACTAATATTGGTTTTCGTTCCCATAAACTTACTGGGATTGGCTCCAATTCCTTGGGCCAATTTCATTAAATTCTCTAATATTATTTTCCTAGCCATAATATGTTAAATTAGTACCTCTCTCAATTTTCTTATCCTTGTAGTCTTCAGGATGCGTTATGAAATAACCTCCCCTTAAACGCATTAACGCTTGCGAGGTTGAGTCTACATAATCATCGTAGTCGCCATGAGGAAATGCCGCGCATTCCTCTATGACTTCTTGAGCAAAATGTTCGTGTTTAGGTGCCCAGATTTTTCCGCCTTCAAAAAGCGGAGCAATCGAATTCACTCTAACATGTTTATCGTTACCTTTACTAGGGGTAAAGGGAAGAACGGGAATATCCATATTTCTAAGTTCGTGAAGTAGAGGAATTCCTGATGCCTTTTGTTCAATGATAACGATGTCAGGCCTCCAACGTATATACTCTTCATGAGCCCTACGTCTTAATTCTGGAAACTCAAATCGACCTTTAAAAGCATCTAATAAAACTGCGTTCTGTCCATTGTCTTCTCTTGTAAAAACACCCCACGTGGTAATGGCTGAATAATCGGCCGTTTCTTTTTTCATGAACGCGGTATCATAAGACTGAATAATAAAATTTGTTCTAGGAGGTCTATCACTCGAATAATCTCTCCACCATTCTCTTTTGATGATGGCTCCTTCTTCAGCCGTTGGAGTCTGCATGTATTGAGCATTCCATTTAGGAACACTAATCGAAGCTTTAACTGAATCTAATTCTTTTCTATTCCAATACTGAGGCCAAACCGGTTTATCATTAGGCAGGATCGCAGGGAATTCGACTACTTCCCACTGATCACCTTTCACATCTTTCTGAGCCTTGATTAATGCACCCGTAAGATCATTAGTTGACCACCTGGTCATAACTAAAATGATCCGGCCGCCTGGTTGTAAACGTTGACGGGGTCCGGAGGTATACCATTCGTAGGCTTTATTGAAGGAGTCTTTGCTTAATAGATCCTTTTCCTTATGTGGATCGTCAATGATCAATAAGTCGGCTCCTCTTCCTGTCATGGCACCTCCTACCCCTACCGCAAAGTACTCACCTCCTTGCGCTGTTTCCCAGCGACCCGCTGCCTTCGAGTCTTCTTGCAGCGTAGTTTCAAAAATTTCCTGATATTCTGGGGAATCGATAACATGTTTAGCCTTACGACCAAATCGTATGGCTAATTCTGCTGTATGGGTAGCTTGAATTATTTTTAATTTTGGATTTTTTCCAATCATCCATGCCGGTAGATAATTAGAAGCAAATTCTGATTTTGTATGCCTAGGTGGCATATTCACAATTAATCGCTTATTTTCTCCAGAAGCGATCTTATTAAATTTTTCAGAAATAATTTTGTGATGTTCACCCCCTATAAACTCAGGCCAGATGTAATGGATAAATTCCATAAAGTCCCCTGATACCTTCTTTTGAAGTTGTGTTTCATCAGCTTTACAATAAGTCTTTAGGAACTCTTTTTGCTCATCCAGGGGATATGTATGTATTTTTTTAATAAATTCTTCGTTTTTGCTCATATAGGGAACCGTTTATAAAACCAATACCATGACTCTCTGAATTAAGCAATAAAGGGTAAAGTTGGGACCCCTTTTTTCTTGTTTAAGGGGGTGGGCCCTCCCGATGTGGTGGGCCCGGCCCCGGAAGCTGGTACCTCTATCGATTAGGGGTGGGCCCGCCCCCGATCCCCGCGCAGCGGGGTGGGCCCGCCCCGCGCAGCGGGGCGTGACATTTGTGCAACACACACGAATAAAGTGAGGGATATTATAAGATTAAGGTTGACACACAATATGTGGTAGATAAACGAGGCGACGCAAGTCGCCTCGTTCTGTTTAACTTATTGGGATAAGTTATTCGGCTGAGTTATATTCTGATCATCATATTGTTGTTTAGTGATTGCAATACGTTGACCAAGTAAATCATTCTTCAAGTAATATAGATTTGGTTGATCTCTATAACCACGATAATCAAAGTCTTTATACCAAGCTTGATCACACATTGTCTTCTTCGGTTCAGTAGTTCTGCCGAAATGATTTAATGCGTGTTCAATGTTTTTAATAAGCCAATCATTCTGACAATTCAGCGAACAGAAATTGCCTAGACCATAATAAAAATTAGAACGTCGTCTAGTTTGATAAGACTTGTGTCCTTTCGTGCCACGAATACGATCTTTCGTTCTGTATTCATGGCACTTGTTACCTTGACAATATTTCATTAAATCAAAGATTTGGTTTGACTAAACTCCCACTTATGTGTGGCAGTTCTATACTGTGGTGTTCCAAATTTTTCAGTTGCCCAAATGTCTAGGTAATTGAAACATGGATAACCTTTTTTACAAACATACTCGCCTTTAGCTATTCCATCGAGTTGTGCTTTTCTTTCGATAGTTTCGCCATGCTTAGTTGCGTAGTATCTAATATAAAAGATGGCTTTATTTAGTGTCATCAGCCACCTCAACTATTGTGAACGTCTTTTGAGTGTCGTCATCTGCGTGTAGAACATCCAATGCTTTTTTGTATTCTTCTGCTTTGGATTTGTCTTTTGTGCTTTGTGCAATATCAAAACTATGATCAATTGCATCATATCTTCTTCTTTCTATTATTAAGAACATACTATCCTTTCTATTAGAGTTAAACATATCTAGGATATTATATGTTTATCCTAGATATGTCAAGAAGTATTATTGTGTGGATTGTTGTTGATTGTATGCCTTGCGTAAAGCTATTTTCTGCTCTCTTGAAATAGATTTATTCTTCATGCCTTTTATTCTATCAGCAAGATTTTTCGGATTGTAGATAACTAGACCAGTTGAGTTGGTTCTGATTATTTCTGCGTCATTAACTGACAAGCCAAGTTCAGTACATAACTCAATCGCTTCATCTAAATATTTATAACCTTTTAAACCAACTTTAATTTCTTTCATTTGATTTAAAATGCTTTCAATCCATTTTTCATGAGCCATGATTAATTGACCTTTAGCTTGTTGCCACTCCATCAAGATTTGATATTCTTGTTTATTACAAGCAATAGAACGATCACGACAATATTCTCGACCAATTAAATCGAGGACATAATCATTATTCCAATTTTTAGCAAACGAGGTTTGATTATCTCGACCACCATTCATGCCAAGATATTTTTCGTTTGCGTCTTGTACTTTAGTCCAATGTGGATTTGATTGTTTGTCTTTCTGCTCGATATTTATATCCGGATTACAGTCCTCTCGCCCTTTTAATTCATCACGATACATAGCAAAAGCAAAGTCGCCTTGTCTGCCACTTTCTTTGCCATTGATATTGCCATCAAGTTTAAAATCAAAATGACTTTCAATATATTTATCTTTCATTATTGGTTTGTCATTGTCATCACGATCTTCTTCCTGTCCATGATACCCAAAATGGAAACAACTATCTTTTGCAATAGTGTCCACATTTTCAAACTTATGTTGAAGATACCAAGCTTTCTCAACATCTTCGTGAGTATAATGTCGTCTAACTATCTGTTCAGCAAGTTTCCATGTTAAATCTTGCATGGGTTTCATCTGTTCACGCAACTGATAGAATTTTTCTTTCTCTTGCGTGTTCTCTGCTTCAAGATGTACTCGCATACGATTGGCGATCTTATTACGATACTCTTGATTTAGTCTTACTCTACTCATTTTAGTCCTTTCTGTTTGTTGTTGCATAAAAAGATTTTTAAACTATTGACAATGGCTTGTCAAGTAATATATAAGATATTCTATGATGATATATGGAAACACAATTAAAGATATAATTAAGATGTACCCTAAATGGGTTTGGGCTGGCAATATTTTTTGCGTTGCGCTTGGTCTATGGGTGATCTTTTGGTTGTAGATAGTATCTGGTTTTATCCCATGTTATTTTTTGTGGGATTAGCCTTATTATTTTTGTTTGATATTTAGGTTCCAAGCTTGAACTCGAACTACTGGCACCAGATATGGTGTTTGGCGGGATGCATCTGTTAAAACCCAGAGACAGCCACAATCCAGTAGTTCGAGGTCAAGTAAATGTCGCGCGATAAGGTAAAACGCATTGCTTGGCCAAACTTGAGCCCTGATCCAATGTGGCAAAGTAGGACGTAAAGCCCACGCCATTGGATCTGGGGTCAAGCAGGACAGCAAAGGTTTAAATGATGACATACGAGGACCACCTCTGAAATTGGGTGGAGAGATCAAAAAGTTCCTGTGGTCACGGCTGTTTGATCAAACTTGAGCCCTGATCCCGATGATGCACAGTACCAGCTGGATGGCTAGACTCGGGATCAGGGCTCAAGCGGGTGGGCCCGCCCATTAAAGTACAAGAAAAAAATTTTATAGTTGACAGGTTCAGGGCTCTGGGATATAGTGGGATCGATGAGCTCGTTTGATATTTTTCCGCTCGGTAAACTTGCCAAAGTATCACAACAATGGAAGGAAAAAATGAAAGAAATAATAGTAAGAGGAAAAAAAGTAAAAGTCCCATTTGAGGACGCCGACTATAGACTGGATGGAGAGCAGGACGTTGAGATCCAGAACCCATTCAGTGGAGAGAAGGCCACAGTACCGGGATACGCGGCAGCTGTTTACGATGTAATTAAAGGCGCTGAAGCCCTGCATCAATATAAAACAGTTGAGAAGGGCCTGTCCTGGTTTAGCCGGCACTTCCCCAAACAATATATGGTGCTACTTGATTAGCCCCATGTCAGAAGAGTTCCACGATTGGCTAGACAAGTGTCCAGTCATGTGGATCAGGGACAGGGTTGATAGGGACCATGTCTTTTATATGTTCCCAACACCAGACGAGGACGATGAAATTTAAAACATTCACACAACTACACGCTGAGCGCGCCGCCAGGCGCGCCCGGCCAAAGAAAAAACCAAAAAAATTAGTCCGCAAGCTGCGCTATACTCCAACTGGAATTTTGTTGGGAGTAGATTTAGGCGACAAGCCTCAAGCGGGTGGGCCCGCCCATAAAGAGTCAGGGTCCAAGCAGCAAGATTGACAGGCTGCAAGCTGTAGGATATTATAGGATTATGAATAAAAAAGAAGCTAAGAAAATAACTGGAGGACTATCAGCTCCAGGCAAAATGCCTGAGGGCTCATATAACCTGCCAGCTGCAGCATGCCAAACAGGCGCCAAGCTGCGCCAGATCCCCGGCACACCGTGCTACGGCTGTTATGCCTTCAAAGGACGATACAATTTTCCAAATGTTAAGGACGCCTTGACCAGGCGCCTGGAATCAATAACACATCCGGACTGGGTAGAAGCAATGGCCACGCTTGTGAAGGGCAAGAAGCACTTCCGCTGGCACGACTCCGGAGACATCCAGAGCGTGGAGCATCTTAAAAAAATTTTTGAAGTGTGTAAGCTGACGCCGGACACCCTGCACTGGCTGCCAACTCAAGAGCGCAAATTTTTGCCATTGTCTCAAGATAGTATACCAAAAAATTTAATAATAAGATTAAGCAACGCGAAAAATGACACGAAGCCCGGCAAGAGCTGGGACCATTGGAGCACTGTGGTCTCTGCACCTAGTGGCGGCCATTTATGCCCGGCGCCTGAGCAGGGCAATACCTGTGGCGACTGTCGCGCATGCTGGTCCAGAGATGTCAAAGAAGTTCAATACCGGATACACTAGAATGGTTCTAGATTTCAATGGGAATGGAAGTATAGCAGATCCCTCAGGGCTCAAGCCTACAAGCCTTCAAGCAACGTCACGCAGGAAGTCAAGCCACAAGCTAAGGGTTCAAGCTTCAAGCCGGAGTCCACAAGCTCCAGGATCCGGGAGCCAGGGTACAAGCGTACAAGCTGGTCCAGGGCACAAGCAACAAGGATAAAAGTATTTTTTTTATGCTTAATATGAAAAGATATTTGGTGCGGGGAGAACCGCACAAAGTTAGACTTTTTTAGACTAGTTACTTTTAATTCTACTGTAAAAAAGGTCCCACTATTAGCATAGCCCAATAGATCAGGAGTACCGAATAAAGCCCAATTTTCCAGCCTTGTCCATGATATTCCGGTAGTCGCATGTTTTAGTTTTCTCCAAAGTTCTCGCTCTGTCATAGGTGGTCTAACCAGTCTAATACAGCTTTATAATTTACCGATGATTTTACCGATATTATGGATAGGTTTTTTGCATCTGAAAACTAATCTATGAGTCTCACTATCACCCAAGATACGATTCTCCAGCAGTAAAACCTGTGTCATATCGTATATTTCACCGTTTGGTAATTCCACTTGGACTCTCGCGTTCTGAGCAACTTCAGCTTTCATGAACTTCTTCATCACGTGATTTAGAATCTTTCCTGTAATCGCCATTCTGTTGCGCTTATAGAATAAGTATTATATATTGTCAATTATTATGGATGAGAAACGAACTCCGGGACCCAATAAACAATTAACACCTCAGCAATTAAAATTTGCGACTCTCTTAGTCTATGGAGTTGAAGGTAACCCAATTACAAAAAGTGAAGCAGCTAGACTCGCTGGCTTTTCAGATACTGCCAACGGGGCAGCCGTATACGCAACACGTTTAACTGATCCTAAGAGATATCCTCTTGTGTGTGCTCACATTAGCAACCTCAGAGATGAAGTAAGGCTAAAATATGGCATCAGTTATGAAGCCCACTTAGAGGAACTTGGAAAGATTAGAGATATGGCTAAAAAAGATAGCAGGAATCTAGCAGCCGCAGCTACCACTGAAATAGCACGAGGTAAAGTTGGTGGCTATTATGTTGATCAAAAAATTGTGAGACATGGGAAAATTGACGACATGAATCTCGCTCAACTCTTTGAAAAGATGAAGACAATCAGAGAGAGGAACGAGAGAATGGAAAAAGCTAAAAAATTCCTAGATGAAGCTAGTTCGGAATCAAAGTCAGGACATAAAACATCGCAGCAAAAAAAATTATCATTGCCACAACAAACATCTGATCAGGATTCCACATCTTAACTATCTCTTCTTTTTCTTTTTAGATTTAGCTTTTTTCTTTTTTTTCTTAACTTTTTTCTTTTTCTTAGGCATAATTTTCTCCTTTATAAGGTTATACTTTTCTTCACTGATCCAGTCAAGATCTCCCCACGCATCATCAAACATTCAACTTCTCCATCTTGGTAATACATTTAATTGGAAATACATTTCTGTCTGAAAAGACTTCGTCCGTCTGATCATAACTAGCAAACGTCCATAAAAACTTTTTAGTTCTCTTATACACATACGCAAACGATACCATCTTAGAGCATTCAAACTTATCAAACTCTTCCCTAGTAGCATGACCACCATCTGCGGTGATATCCAGCCACGAGATTTTATAGAAGTAATACTTCTTCTTATTGATGGCGACGTGTTTATATTTAGATTTCTTCCTGAACATACTACTGTATACCCTCCCCCTTATGAAATAGAAATATAGAATAGTGAATCATGTGCGCGCGTCCCTTAAGTTGTTGGTATTGCTAGCTTTTTGAACAATTGTATCTTTTGTAACCAATTGTATCCTACTCAAAGATACAATTTTGAGCGAATAAGTGTTGGTATACAACAAGAATAACTTTTGTACCAATTGTAACCACTTTTAAAAAAAAATAAAAAAAATATTTTTATTTTATAGAAATAGGTGTATACAGGGATACAATGCGATTAATGGCTAATTTCCTTGCTTATCTCTTCATTTTTGTATCTTTCTTGATCTTTGTTTTGGTTACAATTCCTGTAATACTCATCCACTTTACGAAGGAATGCGTGTTGGTAGCCGACAAATTCCTTGTCAGACACCTCAAACTTTTGAAAAAGCTTATCTTTAGAACACATTAGAATGATTCCAGACTGGATCTTGGTACGATATACATAGTTGTGGGCCATTGCGTATGCCCCTAGCTGAATGAAATAGTCCTCTATCCATTCCCTTCTTTTGGGCTTGTTGGTTTGTTTAAAATCTATTATACTTTCACGTCCATTATAAATTCCTACCACATCAGTGGCTCCGGCATACAGTTCTGGGTAATAAAGGACAACTTCACTGCCCCATATCTCATCTAATCCGCTTAAACCCTCACTTATTATTCTTTGCGCCATGGGCTCTGCTTCCTTACCAATACTTGTTAGGTCCCTGTGCCCTGTTCCCCGAATATACGCGTCCAGAAACGTGTGCATTGCGGTGCCGCGCATCGCAGCTACATCCCTAACGCGGTCTGCTGCCTGGTCCCCGAGTCTTGCTTTCCAT
>VTLG01002292.1_pt1 | contig 40600 bp, 51 predicted proteins | sample 4694571 | NCBI WGS metagenome assembly VTLG01 (sample SAMN12604809, study PRJNA352737) | marine metagenome | biome: ENVO:00000447; feature: ENVO:00000209|ENVO:00000569|ENVO:01000036; material: ENVO:00002151; isolation source: viral sequences binned using virsorter ...
TTTTTGCAGATACCCCACGAAACTGTAGTAGATTACGTGCCAGTAGACACCGTAGCCGATTCAACAGGGTTAACAGAAACGTCAACCATAACAACGTGAATACGGAAACGTAGTGCGCTTTCACCAGATGATCCACCATCAAGAATGAGGCAATCAATAGTGTCAGCACTTGTTAGCATCCTAGCGTTAGAGCCAGATGCACCTACGGCAGCTTCTAGGAACGGAGACATACCAGCGGCACAACCGTCACCATCAAGGAAACAGTCTACGTCACCACCAGTAAATCCAATATCCATAGTAATCTGACCATTGCCAGCAGCCTCTAGAACTTCTAGACACCCTGCAACAATCATGGTATCAGCAGGAACATCAATCATTTGAACGATGTCTCCACCAGTACCGCCGTCAGCAGTATCCCACACAGGGGAAGTGACGACATACGGAACAGCAGCATTGGAAGGATGTCCAACTGTGCCACCGCCCGTAACAGTACGATTATAAGTAGCCATTGTTCATTCCTCCCTTAACTATCCAAGTCCATCAAGCCTTTGAATACGCCTTTGTAGCCAGTGCCTGATCCACGAATAACTTTACGTCCAAATACGTGAAGACCACGTACAATGTCAGCAAAACTATTAGGATCACGAATGACTTCTGTTTTAGCAATATGAGAAGCAGTAACTACTGCCGACATATGACCAAACAGGATCAAGGTATGTCCAGAGGTTGCGGAGTCGTTGAAGACATGCGTTGCAGCAGAGCCAGTAGTACCGACACCTATTGCATTGGATTGATACAGATCAAAGCCATGTAGCTGTTGATTTGTAATCTTTCCATTCAATAGAGCCGATTGACCACCACCAGTTACGGACATGTCCAAAACTTTAGAAGATGCACCACGAAGCACCTCGTAAAAACCGGGGGCTGCTACGAGCCAACGATTTTCTTCTGGAACGTCATTCTTATCTAGTTCCGCTGCAGCTTGTGCTACCAGATCAGCTATTTCATCACCAGTATTAGCAGAAGTTGTTTGCGTTTGTAGCGTTCCTGAAGGAGTTGCTGCGTTATCAGCAATATTCTTGAGTACGTTATAGTCGTACGCTTTCTTGAGGGTGTATGCTCCTGAAGAAGTAGCAAGTGCCTCAAAGTTTAGGTGACTATGACGTTCCTCAATATCATCGACCTTAAAGGCAAAGTAGTTGCCTTGGTCAACCACCAACTGAATCTGGTCATCTGCCAGAGCCTCAGTATTTACGGTGCTACCCCGTTGATAGGAGTTAACCGTAATGGTAGGTTCTTTAATGATATTAACGGTATCCCCGAAGTTCTCAATTTCTCCAGCGTAGTCGGTGTTGGTAATAGCTTCCGCTACCGAAGCACGACGAAAGAATTTGAGGACTTTTTGGGAGTAAATGACGGGTACAAAATTACCTGATGGTAGATTACCATACCCTGCAGCAGTAGTAAATGCCATGATAATATCTCCTTTATATCATAGACTGTGCTGTATTACTCTACGGAATCCACAACTCTTCCCTCACGAACTGCTCTGTCGATTTCTTTCTCGACCTTTTCATATTCCCAAGGTTTGAGTCGTGATATCTCGCTAATAGACCAAATCTTTTTATCATCCTGAAATTGTTCCAAGGACATTTTAGCGTTAGTCCTTGTTACAGCTTGTGCAGCATCATTCCTTGATGCGTTAGATTGTGGTCTTTTGGTTGCTTTAGACTTGTTACGAGTTTTAGGCGTCTTAATGTTGTTGTCAGCCTTAAACAAATCAATAACTCTAGCGGCCCATTTTACGTCAGTATTATTTTTATAAATACCGTCAGAGATACTAGGCGGTTGTTCGTCAAGCCAACTCAGGAACACATCACTTTCCTTGAGTACTTCAAAATCAGGATGAAAGTTCATAAGTTGCTTGGCTGCAGTCTGCACAACGGCTTCCTGTTCCTTGATACGCAAATCATGTAGTTTATCCTCAATATCTCGTACTCGTTCATTAGCTTGAAGTGTAGAAATAGTCTCTACGACATCGTAAACGTCTGGATACTTTTCTTTAAACTCTGTCAACTCTTCTTCAGTCTTGGGCAACTCTTTTATATCATGCTTTTTTGCCTCTACAGAGAATTTAGCTTGCAGCAGTTCTTTTTCTTGTTTCCATTCATTTAACTTAGTGTCATAATGACGTTTTAAATCATCATAACGCTTTTTAAAATCGTGAGTCTGTTCTTCACCTTTCTTAGGGACTAGTCCTTCGGTTTTAGCAAGTTGTTGACGAGTAGCTTCTACAGGGTCGTCTATTTCTGCTTCTTCCTCTTCATTGAACGTAGGTTCCTCTAAGTTACGCCTATAATCATTCTGATATGGGGTAGGCTCTAGTTCTGTTTCGTTCTCCTCGTTTAAAGTTTCTTCAACCATAGTTACCTCTCCTTCTATTGGGGCTGCACTGTGTGCAGGTTGCCATCGGTAGGTGTGTTATAAGACAGGGCCGCTATATGCAGGTAGCTGTCTACGCTAGAAACAACTTATAGAATTCCTCATTACGTTGTTTCAATTCTTTTTTTGCACCGAATCCGTCAGTGTAATATCTTTTGTATTCAGCGCACATTGTATCAATGTCATTGTTGCATACTGCTCCAACAAACTTAGGAAAACTCTTTAGTCCATAGCTTCCCAAGTTGTAGGCAAAGTCAATAAGCATTTCTTGGCTATTTTCTGATAATGAATTAAAATCCTCATTAAAGTGTGTAGACAGTATGGCTTTAGCTCCATCTGTAGCATACTCTAAATCCTCTATAAGTAGTTCTTCTACTTCATCATCAGTAAGCCCTTTGTTAGCTTGGTCCACTTCAGCATCACGCAACTTATGCCCGTATGCTATTGTGTCGTTACCGCCCTCTGGTGATGCGTGTGGAAACCAAAGTTGTTGATCTTCATCCCAACCAACTTTACTACCATTCTCAACGTACTTGAGATAATCCATAAATTGATCTGAAGGCATCATGTTAAACGCTCATCTGTACGTTGTTTACCCATAAATGATTTCTCGTAACCCTTAAGAATATTAGTTGCATCTTCAGCATTTTGCCTCATCTGTGATACGTTCGCAGGTGTAATATCCTTTGGTACAAATCCTAAACCTTGGTGTATTTCTCCACCATGTTTGTAACCCATTGGGGCTGATAGACCTTGTTTAATCCTTTTACCCTCTGGCGTTACCATCGCAGGTTGTTGTGTTTGGGCGCGTTTTGCTTCTGCTGTTGCAGGTTTATCTTCTTCAAGGATAGCTGCATCCTGATCTTTTGATAACACAAATCCACCTTTCTGCATCATAGGTGGCATACCCTCCATCGGTGCAGCAGCCATAGCATCTGGTGGTAGAGGTGGCGGCATAGCTCCTTCAGGTGAAGGTGGCATCATTTCACCTTCTGCCATTGGCATCTCAGGAGGTGCTTCCATAGCTGGCGCATCTAGAAAGCTTTCACCGCCCATAGGTGCAGCAGCTTCCTGTTGACTAGCAGCGTCACCTTCTCCGCGCTTCTCTAATTCTTTTCTAAATGCCAAACCTTCTTCACGTATCTTATCTAAATATTTCTGTCCACCACCAAAGAACGGTACAAGACCTTTAGGAATAACGTACTCATAATTACTAATCTTAATTGGAACGTCATCTTCAGGATCAATGTTAGCGGCAGATAGATCGACTTTATTCTTTTGTGCTAACTCTATAGCTTCTTTTGCGTAACGGTTAAGCTGGTTCAAACCGTATAAAAGGACTGTTTCGTACGGTAGAACGTAGTCACCTTCATTCGCTTCTTGTGGTATATCGTCAGCTACTGATTCAACACCACCTTCTTGTGGCGGCATAGCTTCTGGTTCGTTAACCATACCTAAACTTGCCATCTCTGGACTTTCTGCAAAACCGCCCTCTACTGGACCGCCTTCCTGTTTAAGTTCTATTTTTTTTGTAAGAAACATTATACTATCCTTTAATTTAATATAGATATATTTGCAGGTTTAAGCCAGTTACGTTTAATCATTAAACCTACTACATAACTTGGAGTGTCAATTAACGTAGCTCTATATAGTCTACCTAACCAACTACGTCTTGTCCCTTTCATTTCAGCCACAATATCATCAGTACGCTTATTAGCTATATGCGAAAGAACTTTAGCAATCACTTTATTAGAAGGCATCATAGACACTAACTTGTAATAAAGTTTATGGTATCCTAATTGATGTTCTGGTGTAAGATAACGGTTTGAATAAAGTAACCATTGTTTAGCACGATAATTACCAAGACCGTACATACGGTTCATCATTGTACATATTATTTTACCATACCCCGGATCAGCATGACCTGCTTGGTCATCCCCTGTTGGGTGAAGATCAGTTTCTAAAGCTGGATCATACGGATCAGGTGATAAAGTGTCATCTCCTGCTCCTCCTTTTATCACTATAACCCCTCTTTTATCTTCCCTTGCTCGTCTAGCATCATACGCTTCTTGTCCTTTTGTAGTTGCAGTAAACCCACCTAATATTAAACCATGTCTTGTAGGATCGTGAGGGCTATGCTCTGCTAAAATATTACCATGTATATCTACCGCACGGATTCCGTCCGGTGTTTCAGCGTAACCATGCACAGTTGATATAGTAGTAGTGCCAAGAGTAGGACTACCGGGATTCCAGTAATCATCTGAAACTATAGCGGTGGTTCCTATTTGACCTTGCCCTTCAGAAAACATAGCGTCTAAAACAGGTTTCAGCATAAATCCAGATATAGGATTTGATTTAAAAAGAACAGTATTTAAAAACGAACCTGTAATTCCTTTCGCTATCGGCTCTACTAAAGTAGAAGGTTCTCTAAAACCTTCTTTAATAGAATCCATAACTCTTGATGGAATATTTGCTATATCATATCCTAATTCTTTTGCTTTATATTCTACGTAAGCTGAAAAGTCAGCCCTATCTTTTGCAACATCTTTAAAAGAAATTGATTGACCAATATCTTGTTGTTTGTCATACGCTTGTTGTATTTTTTCATTAATTTCTGACATATCAGGAGAAAACCCTAATGCTTGAAGTTGTGTTGGATCACCCTTCTCATAAGCATCGTAAGCTTCTGCCATCATATCTTGTATTTTAGATTCATATTGATCTAGAGTATCGTAAGATTGTTTTATATTATCGCCAGCTGCTACATCAACACTTTGCATACCTCTTAAAGAATCGTCTTGTAACCCTCCGTCATCCTGTAAATCAAAAGCTTCTTGTAGTTGTCTTCCTACGTTCTGTGCAGATGTTGTAGCAGTAGTAGGCGTAGGCGTAGTCGTAGGCGTAGTAGTTAATGCTGTTGTAGGCGTTTCAGGAGCTAAAGGTTTAGTAAAGAACTGTGACGCACCAGCAGGTAACTTGCCTGATTGCGTTGCTGTCCTATAGAACGTACTAGCAGGTATATTTTTTGGTACTTCTGGTAAACCTTCTCCCGGTTGTAAAGCTACACCTTCACCAATTTTACTAAATACATCTTTCCAAGATAGTTGGTTACTTTGTTGTGAAGTTATAGGTGTAACTGTACCGGGTTTAATAGAGGTAGCTGTACCTGAAAGCATATCTTCAATGTTACTGGCAGACAAAGATGATCCTGTTCCCTCTAATGCGGATTCAAGTTGTTCTGCCAGTGTTGCCATTATTTCTTTTTCCTGTTTGCTTGCACTGTATCGTTAGCCGACTTCTTGAGGCATACCAAGGTTTCCAGTAAAGCCAGCTTCCCCTGCAGTCGGCGCATTTCCGACTCCGATTCCTCCACCACCAGCCGTTGCCTGTGGCGCACCACCAACTCCTTGAGGTATTCCTCCAGCCCCTCCCATGCTTGCTGGTTGTTGACCAGCGGCAGGAGCATCTTCGCCTGTTGTTCGTTCATTTAATCCTCTCAATACTTCTGCAAAAATTGCTGCGTCACTAATATCGTTAACCAACGCATCAGGATCAATGTCCTGACTAATCGCTAACTCACGTATCAGATTGGGTATCTTGATAAATGGAGCCAACATAGGATTAGACACAGTTTGAAGAAGAGCAGTAAGGCGTTGTGTGCGTACTTCTTTCTGTACTACCGCGCTAGTTCCTTTTGGTTTAATCTCCAAGTCGCCAATCTTTTCTGGTGTTTCATCGTTAAATTGCATATTCCATTGAAAGAACGCTTCGCCTACTGGCTTGAGTAGGAAGTCATCTATATTCTTTATCACAGTCTTCACACTTAGTCCTGCACTGGACATAAGCATACTTAAACCTGCTGCAGTTCTACCAGTACCAGTTACACCTGTCTGTCCATGCACAATGCTAGGTATACCTGTTTGCTCGTCTGATAGTTGTCGTGCTTTATCATACATTTGTATGTTTTCGTTAGCCGTACTAGGAAACTTGATAGCGTTAACTGCAGTACCCGTTACGCCAGATTGCCTACGAAAGACTTTACCGGGATACACATCATAAGATTGACCGGGAACTAACTGTGTTTCGTCAATGTCAAATACGAGATGCCCTGCCAGTGCCAAGTTGTCTATAGCCATCCGTATATGTCCGTTCATCAACAGTTGGCTGTCTTCCATGTTTTCTGCTACACCAACACCAAATAGCTGGTACGGATTTAACTCGTACGGAAAGGAATGGTAAGGGATACGTGCAGGAATAAAAGGGTTAACGACGAATCGTAGTATCTCTTGACCACATATCCAAGCGTTTACTTGAATGGAGTCCAGATCACCTTCAATCCCTTCCATATCAAATCCAAAGTCTTCTGCCAACGCACTGTCGAGACTTCCCCAGTATTCGTAGACTTCGTACCTATTCGATGAGTACGTCGGGTCATCCTCGTTAGCGTGGAGTGAAGCTTCAAAGTAGCGTTCCTGATAGTTTGGACCGCCAGATAACACGTTGCTGACAGCTTCTTCATCAAAGTGTGGACGATTAATAAGATCACGTATTTGTTCCCTATTCATTCTGTGACGTTGTATAACATATTCAGCGTCACCAATATTAGTAGCACTAGGATCAGGATAGAAGTCCCAACAACTTACCGCCTCTATCCTTGGTACGTTGCGTTCTATAGGTTCGTAGGTTTTCTCACCTTCTTCATCCATAGACCAGTTATGTATAGTCTTGTTATAGTTAAACGGCCCTTTTATAACACCAGTACCTAGTAGTGAACACTCAAAGATAGCGTGACGTAGCACTGTAACAGCACTAGTATCAAGAAGTTGATCTTGAATACACTTTTCCATTATCCTTGCAGCTTCTGCTGCAGGAGATATCTGTGGCTCACCCATACGTGCAGGACCAGAAGCTAAATTAGCTCCCTCGTACATACCTTCAAGACCGCCTAGTTCTGCTGGTTCAGGTTTAGAGGTAGCCTCCATAGCTCCCGGTAATAGTTCCTTACCATCCCCTTCAAAACCAAACGGATCGTCTGGTACATCTTCTTCCTCTATAGGTATCTTACTTAAGTGGGCAAACTCATCAATACCAACTGGCATCGGAGTTGACTCAACAGAGATAGGAAACTTATTGTTAGCAAATAAGATATCTACTATCTGACCATAAGCAGCTAGAACTTTAGTTTTGGTTATCTTAATAAAGACCTGACTACGTTCGTTACTACGGTATTGTGTGCTAGAATCGTACACACCCCTGTAGTTCTTGTACGCTTTAAGCCATCGTTCTTCTTCTAGCTGTCTTCCTGATTCAGCGTTACGAAAACGCTCCATGATAGTACCGATAATACCTGTAGCTTCTCTAGCTTCAGGCACATCTCTCATTTCTTCGCCTTCGTATTCGATATCATCCTCTGCCATAATAAATTACTTCTTTTTCTTCTTAGCTACTCGTCCACCAGACTTTTTACCAACTAACTTTTTTTTCAAAAAAGCAGTTTTCTTCTTTTTAGAAGCTGTAAGTTCTTTATCTGAACTTAGATACTTTGGTGATACGACTCCTCTAGCAATATTATAAATACGTGCTAGTGTTTCCTCTGCGCTTTTTGCCATATCTAAATTCCTTGCTTAGATGAAGCCATAATCATAGATGCTTGACCCATGTGCTTGTTACCAGATTCTGAAGGAAAGTCCTCAGTAAGAACGCCTTGCTTTGTTCCTACACCAAACTCCATCTTTTCACGGTAAAGGTTCGACTCTTTAGCGTCAGACATTTCACCTTGCTTGCTCATCTGACCCATGATGTACCCTGAACCGTACATATGTTTGTTTCCTGCTGGCATGGTTATTACTCCTCTTGGTTGTTATAGTGCAGAACCGGGATTAGGACCGGGAGGTATACGTATTCTCAATCCTTCTTCTTCGTCTGCAATTTTATTACGTTTTAATACAAAACCTTGGTACTCTTCTTCTAAATCCTCTGCACGGTTTTGTAATGCAGATTCATATGTTCTAAGTTTTTGTTGTGCTGTTCTCTGACCAGCTTTAGCTATACCTCGTACCCCTTTTCTCTCAGCTAATGGTCTAGCATCTTCTGCTCTAGTACGTGCTTCTGTTGCAGCTAAATCTGAAAATCGTTGTAAATCAGGAGTCATTCTATCTGATTCCATCTTTTGTAATAATTCTTCTTGGTTTAAACTACTAGGATCATCTTGTATAATATCTCCTGCAGTACTAGGTGTAAAAGCTTCAATAGCAATTTCTGATCCAATCTCTGCAGCCTTTGCAAATTTGCCCGGTCCTAATAGTGTAGCTGCGCCTACTGCTATGCCTTTAGCACCTCTTTTAAGGTCTTCTGCAGAGATAACACCAGAAAATTTATTCTTTACTTTTTGTACAGTTGATTCTACAGAAGAAGTTAATTCAGATTTTACTGCTTCTTTAAAAGCAGGACTTATTGGTAAATCTTGTTTTTTACGTATTCTATATTCAGTAAGTAAATCAGATTCTCCCTGTCTTTTATTAGCTTCAAGATATTTAGCTTTTTCTTCATTAGACATTTCATCTAATGTTTTACTTGAAACTCCTTCTGCTTCTTCTTTTGCTGTTTTAAGCTCACCAACTTTTTCCATAAGTTTGGTTATCTGCCCACTAACAGTGCTTAATTCTTTACCAAATACATTTACTAACTCTCTTACTCTTTCAGTAAAGTTAAGTATTTGTTGTTCAACTTGACGTTGTGACATTGCTGTTACGTGTTGCACACCTTGTACAGCCCTGTCTACAGCGTTTCCAACAGTGGGTTGCATTTCAGCTATTCTTTTTGCAGCCTTAGTAAAACCATGCCCTTCTAAAAATGATTGTGGAGGTAATCCTTTATCTTCAGGTATAGAAACCTGTCCTAATGAATCTTCAGAATACAAAATATCTTCAAAAAACATTTTAGCAAAGTGATCTACTGTAGTCATCTTCATTAAAGAAGAACGTCTTTCTGTTCTAGCTGCTTTGTAATGATCCATTCCTACATCTTTACCAGTAGAATGACCTAAAACTTGATTAGCTGCTCCTGCACCGTATTCATCTTCTAAAATATCAAAAATATTACTTCTTAAATCTTTAAGAGAAAAAGGAGTTATTTCAAAAGTTTCAGTATTACGTATAAACAGACCACGTTGATCCATTACCTCTCTTACAGAATTATTTATTAAATCTCTATACGTAGACTGTTTTTGAGGAAATAATTTAGCTCTTTTAGCTTCTTTTGCTTCCTCTGCAGTATCAATAAGAATTTGTGTTATAACAGAGCCTAATTTTAGTGTTGTAGGTTTACCTTTATTGTATATACGCACTTGTTTCTTTTTTAAATCAACATACGTTGCGTCTGGTTTCATAGCTTTAGGATCATCAGGTAACACTTCTAATCGTAAAATATCTGTATTTCGTATACCAGTAAACAACTTTGTCATAGCAAAAGCTTTAGTGTTTTGATCTGGAAGTCTAGCAAATCCATCGTTTATAGCTTTATGAAATTCCCAAGGAGAAGGATACTCTAACATTGCTTTTTTTCTGGTCGATGCAATGTTAAAACCTTTTGTTGGAGTGGTTCTATTAACTTCCTCCATACGAATAACTTGATTTACAGCTTCTATTTGATAATCAAATAAACCTCTATTAATAAAAGCTTTTAATGCAACGCCTACATCTCCCCTTGCACGTTCTGATGTTGTAGTTTTCTTTAACTTCTCAACAATATCTTCCATTACTTTTGGATCATTTAATTCAGATAAATCCTGATTATAATCAAATCCAAATTCTTCTACAATTTTCTTCTTTACAAAATTTACTATATCTGTTTTATTTTTCTTTTTATTTTCATCCAGCATAGTAGGATCATCGTCATATCTTTTAAGATAAGCTTCCAAAGTATCCTTAATTGTTATGCCGTATTTTTCTTCAGCCATTCTTAATACCCAAATATCTGATTAACAGGAGCGTAAGTCTGCTCCTTGACTCTGTTCATCATACCAGCGTGAGGTAGTCCAGTTTGTCTCGTCATACACATATACCTTAAAGCATCGTAGGCGTGGTCTTCGGCCTTGGTATCCACGTCCTCAGAATTCGTTCTAGAAAGTGGTATAGTTGGAAGAGTACGCACAAGATTAGTGCAAGTACTAAAGATACGTAATCGTGGTTCACCTGTTTTCTCGTTCATCATTAGTCTGCGGTGTAACTCTATCTTTCCTGACATACGGTTTTTATCTGCTGGAATGAACCGTACGCCGTTACGTGTTAAGGTTTCAGCTATGCTTGGTCCTGTACCATGTTTTGACCAACAGGAGCCATCCAGTACGGATATACTCATTGGTGGATCAAACTCTTCCAAAGCTGTTATCATTTCTGCTAGGGTTTCCCCGGTGTATCCCTTGTTATATAGTTCTCTGTATATCCAGAAGTTGTTGTCCCAATCTACTGCACCCCAAAGGACACAGCTAGGGCTACTGTAACCATAGTCAGCAGCACGTACTCTAGGCCAGTTGTAAGGTACTTCAAACGGCTCAACAACGTGGACTGATCTATCAAATTCTGAAAACGCTGCTCCATCTGCGACATCCCAATCACCTTCCAGTAACCTTCGGCGTTCTACTTCCGGTAAAGACAACAACATAGCTTCGTATTCGCCTGACTCCGCAAGGTGCGGATTGTCCGTTAATCTGGCTGGAATAAAACGTCTTTGAAATAATGGTTCTCCCGGTCTGTGTGGGTGGTTAATACTGTGCATTAAAGTCTTACCAGTATCAACATCTGTAGCCCAGAATGGGTCATTAGGTGGTGCAGGATCAATAAACATCTTTTTAATCCACCAACCCCCTCCACCACCGGGGTTAGCTGAAGCCCTCATGTACGTATCTATTGTTGTGTCGGTTGTACGTAGTCGGCTTCGTAAGTAGTTCCAGACGTATGGTGTAGGATAATGGCCTAGCTCATCTATTCCTATCCATGTAAACGCCTGTCCTTGGTAGCGTGTTACATCCGTATCCTTATCTACGTAACTGAATAAGGCTGTTGCTCCGCTAGGAAATGACCATGTACTTTTTGATTCTCTGAATACTGAACCGGGAAATGCTTGAGGGTATATCTTTCTAGATTGGTCAATCAGTTCTGTCAGTTCAGCTAGAGTACGTCTTAGTAGAAGTGCGCGGTGATTACCGTTATGTGCGTAGCGTAACAAGTCCATCAACATTGCAAATGACTTACCGCCACCTGCTGCACCGCCATATAGCACTTCCTTTTCTGGAGCAGCTAAGAAGTCCGTTTGTGGGCCGTTATTAGGATTAAATAAAATTTGTGTGTTATCGTCTAATCTTGCCCTCACACTTTTCGGTAGCTTCTTAACATTCTCCTCGACAGCCAACCCTCCGCTTCTCATTAGCTTTTCGGCGTGTTTTATGTTAGCTGTCTTGTCGTTGAGAGAATCTAGTCTTTTCTTTGCCTTTGCTTCTGCGTTCTTTAAGGACTTTATTCGCTTACGTGTGTCCCGTTTCTTCTTTTCGACTCTTGAAACATGGTAGTTACCTTTTTGGCCTTCTTTTAACTTTGGTCTACCACCTTTACGTTTAGGTGTGTCGTCTGTCACTCCTCAAAGTCCTGCACCAACTCACTTTGATCTGTTTCAGTGGTAGGCTCACCACAGTCACAGTTATCAGGATCACACGTACATCCCTCTCGTCCACATTTAGGACACTTATCGTCTAAATAAGGCATTGTCATTTCCATTGCTCGTACCACCACCATTCCAAACATATTTATGATTTCTCCAAAGAACTTTTAGCTACACGCCCACCGTAAGAATAAGACTTTTTAACTTGTTTCATATTCTGTGATCTTTTTATAGCAGCGTCTATAGCTTTAGATTCTGAACTGTGAACGCTTGTAGGTTTAATTTCACCGTCCGTATACATTTTCTTTATACCTTGTGGTGAATATCGAACACCGTCATGTATGGATGGAAAGTTATAGTACTTTCCTTTTATTTTTAATGTAACAGATTTCTCAGACACCATTTCACGATTAGGTGTTTCGTAAATACGTCTTCCTTTATCAGTCCCATATTCTGTAGGTGATCCAACTTTAGTAAATTTATTGCTTCGACCCATCTAACACAAGAATCCCATAGTTATTACGTCCATGTAGCGTATCATAAAACTGGTGTATATTTGTTCAAAAAGAAATACCATGTTGGTTAAGGTCGATTATTATTTCAGAGATGTGCAACAATATATCCAGTAACAACAGTAGAAGGATAAGACGTAGTGGGTCGGTTATGACTTTTCCATTGAATACTTAGCTACACGCCCACCGTAAGCGTAGTTCTTTTTAACTGAACCGCCAGAGGCTTTCTTTCTTGTTGTACCGGGATGATAATCTTTAACACCTACGTCTACATCCTTTTCAGTCATATACTCTTTTTGTTGCCTTGCCCTCATCTTACCAGCAGGTGTAGCAGCACGTTTTGCTCTAGTTTTTTTAGAATGTCCTATATCACCTTTTGCAATCTGAAAATTATCAAAAGCATTTGTTTGTTTTTCTTTTGCTTTTTTATACGCTTCACTGCTAAAACCATAAAGTTCTCCTGCTTTATTCGCTTCTTTTATGGCTTTCTCATACATTTCGTCAGCTTTTTTAAGTTTTCTTTCTTGCTCTTTTTCATGCCGCATCATACGGCGTTGTTGTCTAGTCATTTCCTTATCAGACATCTATCACTACCTCCACTTCCTTTGGTTTATCTTTGGCAGGTAGCATCACTACACCGTGTACTATCTCACCTTGTACTTCTGTTATCTGTTTCTTGCCCAAGCCCACACGGTCTAGGATGGCTTCTGCACTTTTAAGTCGCATATCCATCTGGTTCATTGGAACAGTACCGTCAGCGTCTAGTCCCTCTGTGACACGATGGGCAGCTTTCACAGAGTACGAGGCTAACATGGAGCGAGTACGATCCAGTATCTCATCCTTGAGGGTACGCATCAACCAAGATCGACTAGTCTCTCTGTAGCCAGCTTCTGCTACTGCTTGACCTACTTTCCCACCGTTAGCGATGAGACAATTTATGAACTTCTCCTGCTTGTCGGTTAGATCACGCTTCTTGGTGGTAGCAGGTAACATTATTACACACACGGAGCATTGCGGTACATACCACAAGCTTCTCCTTTGTAACCTTCTGATTTATTACTAGAAGGTTTTTCTGCGGAAGTATTTGCAGATCTACCACGATGTTTCTTAATGTGTTCTCGTAATTTTCTTATAGATTTTGATTTACGCCTGTCTTCAGGATATAAGACATCCATAAACTTTTCATCTTTAGCTTCCTGTTCTTTTTGATATTCTTCAATTTCTTCAAGGGTGCGTTGACGCTTGAGCTTTCTAGATGTAGGTGATCTTTCTCTTTTCCAATATGCACGTTCAGAATCTTTATGTTCTTTAATGGTTCTTGCTGTAGACACAGTATTTACTCACCTTTTTCCTTCATAAAGATACCAGCACCAACAGTAGCAATAGCGATAATCCACAGTACAATAGCTATAGCAGGAATCATCATAGACAGAACTACAGCACCTACACCTACGGCAAGCCATGTAGTTGGTTCTACGATACGACTTTTAATCCAATTCATTATATCCATAATTCTTTTACACACCTCCGGTTGTTGAGCTTTAGGTAACAGGCTCATTATACCCCCATTCCCTCTTTCTTTCTACGTGACGGGGGATGACCTAGATCGTCATTTATCTCGTCTATGTCCCGTTGAGTCATACACTCCATCATCTCCACCTTGTTGATGATCTTAATGTGGTGTTTCATTATACTCATAAAATACACACCCTTGTTTGAGTGTAGCTCTGATTTGCACTCTGCTCTACTGTCGAAAGGCTGAAGCATCTGTACCCATCCCTGTGGTGGTTGACTAGGGGGATTTACAGATATCAGTACAGCTATGTAGTATTTTACTAATTGAGATGTCAACACCATGCTATGAACACACACATAAAAATAAGGTGAGAGGCAGGTGTGTGGTACTGTAGCGTTCCTCTTTAAACGTACGAAAGCGATTTACGAATGACGCTTTTTATCGGTAGGGAACTATACCTTTTCTTGTAAAATGAAACAGTACCCCGGCAATGAAACACCTCTGCCTCTCTGTTACCTATTATAGTCTATATATGGTATGTGTCAACTAAAAAATATAAAAAAATTAAAATTATTTCACTTTTCTCTTGACAGATTCGTGGTGGGGTGTATAATAGGGTACACAGGGACCATATAAGGGGAGGAACCAAATAGATGTATGATAGTAGAGAGGGGGTACAGTTAAGACGTAGACGCAGATTGACTACTGTAGCCATATTACTATTGTTTATTTTTTTATTAATGGTTATGACTACTGGCTGTACTACGTTAAACCAAGCGTTCTCACGACCCGTTATAGAGCTTAAAGTCTTAGGAGGAAAGACACTATTTGATTACTGAGTGATGAGTTATTTCATATAGACTACTGTCCTATTATGCCGCCACTTACGACAAGTTGGCGGTATTTTTTTATGTGTACCCCAAAAGTGGTTCAAAAAAATAAAAAATAGAGCGGCTAGGAGTAAACATAGGTATATACCCCTACTGGCCCTATCGGGCGTATCAGAGTTTTCCACGCACTCAGACATCGGTGATGTATTTTATTGTCACATATGACAGTATATGAACATTAATTCGTTGCTGTCTGGTGAGACAATCGCCTAGAGCGTATAGAATTTTTTACCTTGTCTGACAAATTGACCAGCGGGACCAGCAATGCGTACCAATTAGCTTACCTGCCATCCCGTCATTCCCCTTTTATATGAACATCATGCTAAGTTATCCAAGCAGAACGCCTACGCAAAAAAGAACCCTCTGCACTGGTTAGAATGCAGAGGGCTGAGTTGGCTCACCTGAACGTGAGCTTGGGGAGAAACTATCAAGCAGCGGTAGCGACTAGCTTTCTTATTTCTGGAGTTGCTTGGATGCTTCCCTTTACTGCTTTTTCATCAAGGAAGAATACGCAACTGCACGGCTTGTCATGTTGGTCTATCCAATCAAAGCGGATAACGTCACGGTCAGATATTGCGGATTTCTCTTTCGTGATCTTCAGTTGATTTAAGCCGAATATGTGTATTTCGCTGCGATGGTTGTAAGTAGAGAGATTAATAGAGGACATGGTGTTTTTCTCCTATGTGTTTGTTCAAGTAACGATAGCGATTATATAGAGCATCACGAAGATCGAGACAATAGCCAATAATGCGCCCAAGTTTTCTAGCCAGTTGGCACGTTTACGCTCATCGTCATAAAGCCAATATTTAGTGTTTTTAATCATCATGGTTAAACCTTCATGTCCAAAAGAGATTTAATCTTGTCATAGGTGCGGTCACAAACTTTTAACTTAAGATCACCGTCACCTTTTTCCAATTCTTGCCGTATTTCCAATTTCTTTTTATTCAATCGGGCAATCCGCGCAAGTAGCACATAATCGTTGCAAGTATCACAGCAACGGCCTCGACCACCATTGAGGGGCCAAGGATTGTTTCCGTATCCCTCGAAATCATCAGAACACAAAACACAAGAATGTACTGTGTTGGCTGGTTTGATAGGTTGGACTTCCATTGTTTCATTCTCCACATTGTTAAAAGTTAAGGGCGGCTAAGTTTCCCAAGCCGCCCATTGTTTTAGACAAATTGTACTATAATAGCAAGTACAAGAATAAAGGCACCAAGAAGAGCCAGTCTATAGAGAAGAAGAAAAAACTCCATATCATGCGACTAGCTCAAGCGCACGTTCATGTGCTTTTGCCTTTACGTCACGACCGGAAGCGGGACCATAAAGCGCACGATCTAAGCGAAGATCGTCCCCATAGTTTCGCACTGGTTTATGGTCCGCCATCCACATAACAGTTTGATAAGCTCCCCAAAGAGTACCTTCTGCACTCTTAAGATCATGGCCGGGATTGACAGGCCCATCGTCGTTGACAGGTTCGACAACTGGAGCGTCTTCACGTTTAGTCTCCAATGCCTTTATGTCGATATCCTTACCGGACTTAATCGACTCAATAAGCTCTTCCAGCGTAGCAGCCTGAGAAGCGTTCTGCTCTGCAAGCTCTGCTTTGGTGACAGTCTTACCCTTAGATGACGTAGCGGAAAACTGCTGACCACGGAAAGCCGCCATTGCTTTTCTGACGGCTTCCGATTGAATGACAACACCGTTGTCGCCTTCTCGCTCTTTACCGCCAAAGACGTATTTGAAGAACTCAATTTCCTCTTCACCGTTGAGGACTTTCTTAGCCATAAGCTTGGCTACTTCTTCGAACCTTCCAAAGTTTTCTGAAGAGATGCCCAAAGCAACTTTCATTGCATCAGCATCAAACGGCACCTTGTGGTTATGGGTTACGATATCGTCTGCAACTCTTAGAGCAAGACGCATTGTATTATTACACACCACCCTAATAGGCGTTAACAATGCGCTATTAGCATTGACGCCAGTATGGGCAATGGTAAACAGCATATTGTTATTTACTTGGTCATCTTTCCCAAGCGTAAAGCCCTCATTAGTGGTTGCCATGCACCAGACTTTCCTGCCACCAAACAAGGAGCCAGCAGTATGCAGGAACATGCTACCATCATCAATGAACGGTGCGAAGAAGTCGAACAGGTCTTGGTTCTGAAATGGTTTATACATAGTCCCTGCTACATACTCACCTAGGATTGAACCATCGTTGGAGCGCTCAATAAAATGAGAGTTAGGAACAGGCTCCGAAGGATGGGTTGCATGGTCCGGTGGATAGTGGTTCGCAGTTAGCGACACCTCCCAATCAAGACCGGCGGCTGTCATCATTTCGGCTGGTGTCATTTCGTTTGACACTGGAACACCAAGGCCATGCCAAGGTACTTCTCCTGCATAAGCCATCGTTTCGATTTCGTGAGACATTTTAAAAATCCTTTCGTTGTCTCGTTTCTGAAGTCTCAAATATGCGCCTGAAAAAGACAGAAATCAAGAACTTTTATTAGGCTGGACCGAGCTAGCAGATAGGCTGGAGTAGGTTAGCAGATAGGCTGGACCGAGCTAGTAGATAGCTGGAAAGAAGAGAGCGGCGAAGCCGAATAAGCGACTTGCCGCCCTCGCTTTGTCAACGCTAGTCTAGGGGAAACACCGAGAAAAACCTAGGCTTTATGGCTGACAAAATTGTTTTATAGCTGACAAAATTACTTTATGGCTGACAAAATTATTTCAGTGTATCTCCTTGGATGTCATAATGTAGCGTAGGTCGATTGGTTGTGTTTCTACTACCTGCCTTGTTAACATCTCCATTACACGTTCAAAATGATTATAGAACATAATCGTTATAGCGTCTTTCCAGAAGTAATCTGTTTCTATACCGTAACGGTCTATTAGACCAGATTCGTTCATTGCTCCCTCTATGCAGTCTAGTAGATATTCATCAATAGATGTAGCATCTCTAACTTCAGTATCTTTAATGAACATAGCAAGAAGAGAATATGTCTTCTCTATTCTGTCGTCTAGATCGCCTTGGGCTTCCGGTGGTAAACTCATGTTAGATAATCCTTTCAGTATTTCTTAACTTTCTCAACGATAGTTGGCGTAGTATCATGTTTATAACACAACAAGCAATCCTTGCACTTCTGTCCTGTACAATTCTGCAATGGTACAGCCTCATCAGCTAGCACATTATTAAATGTCTTATCGAAATATTCTGGTATCCCATGCTTTGGAATAATACTGCTGATCTTAGGATTAGAATATATCAAGATAAGATTAGACGGTTTAGCTCTATAAGAGAACAAACGCTCTACTAAATCTTTACGTTTAGTCCACAAAGAGAACGTGCAATGCGGATTGTGTTCTGCAATCTCTGTAAGATTAGCTAGATGTTGAATATTAATCAATTCACCGTGGGCGCTAAAACGAAAGAAGCTATCTGCAATAAAGGGTAATTCTTCTTTTGCTAAAGACCTAGAGCCTAAAAGATCGCTATTACGTTGTAATGCAGGAGCAGTATTTTTTCTAAAACCATTTAACATACTGTGGCTATAACAAACACTACAAATTGTTTTCTTACTAGCTCTGTTCATCTTAATACAAAACTTGTTAGTAAGTGTATTAGTGCTAATAGCTCTAAAGCCTTCTAGCTTTCCGGTCATGGTGCTAATGTGTACACTGTTAGCTTGCATGACCTTGCACCTCTAATTCAAAATGCAGATTGTCATCATCCATTAAATCTTGTAAATGCGCGTAGATACATTCTTTCACAGCATCATCAGTATTTAACCATGTGTATTCATCATTAGTCTCGACATTTAAAGTAACAAGAATTTTATAAGTACGCTCCTTTGACGTAGGCGGTATTTTTCTTTTTGGCTCATCTACCTCGACTAAAGCATTTCCTCTAATTTCAACTGGCATTTTTTGTGTTTCCTTTTTTCGGTGTTAAGACGACCTATCCTATAGGGCAACGGAAACTCTGTCAAGCACTTTTGAGAAAAGGTGACACGATGACACAGGTGACACGGAAAATTAATACCTTATATATTTATAGGGGACTTACTACGTTACAGTGAGCTAGCTCAGATATATGTAACAGATAGCTCATTGTTACCTTTGAAGCATTTCCTTCCCCATGTCTTCTTGCAAAACTCTGTAGCTTCCTTCTTATTACGTTGGACCGAAACAAGAATCCATCGTCCTATTATTCTACTGTGAGTTTGCTCCATCTTCTCTTCGTTATCAAAGTCAGAGCTATCAAAGAACTGGTGGAAGATACCTCGTAGCTCACTGTGACGTATTGCATCGCTCACAGTAAAGTACTGCCACACATTATATTTCTTGTCGTGCCGCTTGTTAACTTCGACTTTAACCTTATCTGGCTTTGACATAATTATCTCTCTCCGTTTAATAGGTTGACAAAATTGTTTAATGAGTTGACAAAATTGTTTAATGGTTGACAAAATTGTTTAATGGTTGACAAAATTGTTTAATGGTTGACAAAATTGTTTAATGGTTGACAAAAAAGGGTTGACAAAATTATCTAACAAAATCAACAAATAAGATTAACTTTTGTTCCGCAGATGAAATATTTCTGTATTTTTAAAATATCTCTGACAGATTCATACAACATACAGACATAAAAACTACTCATTTTCATCTTTCTCCATACTAAGATCAAGAAATAATTCTTCTTCACCAGTATGATCGTAATGCGCTTCTCCATCACAATCAATTACAATAGGAAAAGCCGTAGCCTTAATATTTGCCTTCTGTGTAGACCAATTTAACTCTATACTAACACAATATCCATCATCACATGTGTCAGTCCATTTCCTCTTTTCCCACACATCCCCTTTATAATAATTAGGGGAATATTTACCTTCATCTACATAGTACTGTAACTGCCTTAATAAATTAAAAATTACAGTTTCTAGTAGCTTTTCTCTATGTTCCATCAACGTATCTCCATAATACGACAGTTACCCGATTTCTTCACGCCACGTATTTTACTACAGTAGTCGGGAGCCACTGTCAAGGCTTAATAATGATGCCCTTTCTTTAACACTGACACTTTCTCTACACAAACATGGTCTAAGTTATAGTAGAAACCAATTTGAATTGTTTCGTTATCTTCATTCTTTATTTCTACTAAGGTGCAATGACCGTAATCTTCATCCTCAGTACTATCAACATTAACGACATTGTAGTAACCAGACAACCTAACATCATCTTCATTTGACATCATTATATTCCCATCTGTAAAATATGTGATCCTCTATTTCTACTGTCCTAGTTTTAGTATACGCCCAAGACGGTGTAATATAGTCAGCATGATAATGTGTCGCACCATCTGTAATATCAAGATACGGCATATTCTGGTACAACATATCCTCTGCCATACCATATATTGTGTCATAGGTTTCTATGTCAGTAGGTTCATCCGACTTACCATCACAATACCAACTGAATTGACACTTGTTACGTACTGGTATCTGCTTGGTCTTGTCCTTCCACGATGGTCTGGTCGGACCCTCATGGACTACCTCGCATATTGTATCTGGATACCTGTCATCTGCTACACGGTTCATTACTACGTTACTTACAGCTAACATTCCTGCTAGACTCTGGTTCCTTGCCTCAAAGTACATATTATCTGCAAGGCACGTAACCTCTTCGTGGGTTACTCCCATCAACATACCTACTAACAGTAGTTCTTTACCAATCATCATTTTATCCTATAAGTTCTGCTGGACGGTTTGATCAATAGATCTGACTTTATTGCTCTCCTCAAAGAAGATTTAATCTCACTGTCAGTTATGTCATCTGTGACAAACTTCCGTATCTTGCCAAAGGTATCTTGTTTCCACCTAACAGCGTCCATAACAAAATTATCCACATACTTCTTACGCTTCTTTCGCAGTAAGACATCTTGTTTCTTTTTGATTATCTCTTTCCTACGTAGCGCCCTACGTTCCTTTTTTTCTCTGTGTTCATTCAGTATCTTTATCCAAGATTCCTCTTCTTTCTTAGGCTCAGTATCTTCTTCAATGATACGTTCCTCTTTGGATACTTTACGCCGTAGAAATTCGGGGATGTCTAGTAGGTCTGTGTCATCCATCATTTTCTTCCTCTACATCGTGGTATCTCTCTTCTTCTATTATGTCCCAAGCAGCTTCATATGCAGCATCGTAATTATCCCAATCTCCACTACTAATCATTTTTTCTGCCATTAGTCTAGCTTTATGATTATCACATGGTTCATAATCGAGAGGTAAAGTCATCTTACCGCCTTCCTTTTAAGCTTTTTCTTTTCTAAACTTTCAAGATATCTCCTTCTTCTTCTCCCCTCTAAAGGAACACCAAAATCATAGCATCCTCTGTAAACGGCACTAGTTTGTTTAGGTTTAACTAACTTTCTTTGCCTAGGCCAGTTATTCCTATTCATCATTCTCTCCTGTTAACGCCTTCCATTACCATTCGACATGTAGGCTGTCATACCCATAAAGGCTCCAACAACCCCTGCTTGACCTATATAGAACAATCCAAACAAATCCGCAAGTGCTTTTATTCTACCGTCTGAAAAGATAGGTAAGAAGACCATCAAAGTGAACACAATCATAGATATCATAGCTACCCATGCCATACGTTGTTGTGCCACTAGTTTGGCTTCCTGATTGATAGCGTGAATTGTTTTCATCTCTTCATCCGAAACAATACCATCACCATCTACATCATACTTAGCGTACTCACTCTTATCTTGGAGTACTTTATCTCCCTTAGTTACTCGCATACTATTCATTTATATCCATCTCCTTTTCATTTATTAAGATATTTCGTTCTACTATCGTAGGTTTAAAGTTTTTTGATTTTAAAAGATCGTAATATTTTTTAATTTCATATTTATCATCGGAACGTATTAATTGCTTGTCTCCCACTTTAAGAATGTACCTCATGGCAACCTCTCAACTTCATAGAAATCACCTATAGGTATGTACACGACAGGTTCAACATCTTGCCAATCGCCTCTATCAAAACGCCCGTTAAACCCAAGGTTAAAACTGTCATTCTTTCGTAGTGTGTAGATACCTGTTTTGTCTTTCCATTCTACTACAAGTTTAAATCCTACGTTAAAATTATTTATGTAGCTGAACGCATGACGTATCTTATCGGAAGATATCATGTACGTTGGGTACTGCTCTTTTGGATTACTACGCTTCTTTATCTCAATGAAGTTTCGGATGTACTTACCCCCTTTATTACTTCGTCCTATCTCAGCGTAGTCAAAAACAGACTTATGTGGGAGTTTAACAACTTCCTCAAAATATTTTCCAAGTCTCCCCATGATACGTTTCTCGTTATCACGGTCCCTTTCTGTTTCGTACGTTCTTCGCATTATTCTTTAAACCTTATCTCTTGCCACATATGCAGATACACTACATGATTATTATAGAAATAACTGTGGACTTTACCGACATGTTTAGAGATACACAAAAAAATTCTAAACATGTAAAAATAATATTTTCCTTTAAGATAACTCATAAGGATACTTTCTCGGTTTATACTGTTCTAAGATATCTTGTAGTCTATTGCTAAAATGCTTGTAGAATTTAGGACACTTTAAGTTAAAGTGATCCTCTACAATATATTCTGATGACATTATTTCAAAAGGAAATATCACCACACAACCAGCGTTGAGTACTCCAGCTATTCTAGTAAAGTCAGCATTAATCTGATAGACAATAGGAACGTACTGTTCGTCATCGTAGTATGAATCTACACCTTTACCCCCTGATCTTTTAATAGTTAGAGGTAGTGCTATATTAGTGTAGTTTCTAATATTAGATGAAATAGGATCACCACCTTTACGCTTTTCATTCTCTATATACATATAGAAACAATTCTCGTTAAAGGAAGGATCGTTTTGGTGTATCTTATAGTTACGTACTATTGGCATTGGAAGTATCTCTCACCAGCGTACTGGATATATTGGATAGTATCCACATTGACGTTACGATAACATTTATTTCTGTGTTTCGCTTCTTTTTCTTTTGCGCTATTCATATCGAACACAACAAGATACTTATTAGGGTCTGCCGTTTGTTCTCCGTCACCACAATGTGACTTTACATCCAGCCTACAAGTTATCTCACGCAACGTACCATTCTTCTTAAAGAACGCCACTTTAAACACTCTGTTACCGACTAGCTCAATGATTTTATTTTTCTTGAGCAATGATCTGCTTTCTGTATTCTGTTGCATTGTATTATCTCTTTCCGATCTAATAGAAGTGAATTTTCTACCTTTCATACGGATAGCCCACAACATATTGGATTGCTCCAATGTTGAGGGAGCAGAGGGCCAACCCCTTTTGAGGTCGGCACTCTTCTCATTGCCTTTCATCCTGTCTTTTTTTGCTAATGGCATAATCCACCAAAAAAAGTTGTTGAAATCACTTGACAAATCGTATAGTATACAAAATGAAAATTGTTGTCAAGCATAAAATTCTCAATTAGATCAAAGAGTTAGACATGGGTTACAAAAGAAGACAAAAAGAAATTGAGCGTCAAGAAAAAAAGAGACGTAGAAATTTCAAAAGGAACAATTTGGTCACTGAGATACATACACCTAAGTATAGACAAAGAATTGTTCCTAATAAAAAGAAACATAATATAGTAGAGTCAAGTATAACTAACTTACTGAGAGATTACTCTGATGAGTAGAAAAATAATATTAGATATTGAAACAGACTCATTGAACGCCACTAAGATATGGTGTGTCGTTTGTAAAGAGCTAAATGAAAGTAAGCCAAGAATCTTTACTGACGTAGATAAGTTCAAAGAGTTTATCAGAGAGGATGATGTGTTTATAGCTCACAATGGCGTAACATTTGATTTTCCTGTGTTAAACAGATTGTGGAGAACGCATTTCAAGTTAAAGAACATTGAAGACACTCTGATTATGTCGCGTCTGTATAATCCAGAGCGTCTTGGCGGTCACTCTTTAGAAGCATGGGGAGAAAGGTTAGGTTACAGTAAGCTAGCATTTGATGACTTCTCTCGTTTCTCTCAAGAGATGGTACAATACTGTATAAGAGATGTTCAGTTAACAGAGAAGCTATACAACATCTTGCTAATAGAAGGCCGTGAGTTTTCTAGGCAAAGTCTTGAGTTAGAGTATCGTATCGCCAAGATAATAGATACACAAAAAAATCATGGCTTCTTTGTGGATAAGCGCAAAGCTGTGGACTTGTTCGCTGAGACAAAGGGAAAAGCGAAACAGATAGCGGAAGACGTACATAAACATTTTCTTCCTAGAGCCAAGTTAATCAGAGAGGTAACACCAAAATATAAAAAAGATGGTGAGATGTCCAAAGCAGGGCTATCTGGCTTAGAGGGAGTAGGTGGACCGTTCTCTCTTATCCAGTTTAAACCTTTTAATCTTGGTAGTCCTAAACAGATCATTGAGAGATTAAATGAATACGGCTGGAAACCTACCATGTTTACACCGAAGGGATCGCCAAAGATATGTGAGGAGAATTTGGCTACTGTAGTTGATACTGCACCTGAACCTGCAAGAAAGCTAGCAGAATGGAAGATGCTAGAAACACGGTGGAAGACAGTAGAGGCTTGGCTTGAAAACCTAGATGCCAACAACAGAATACACGGCACTGTGTATACTATGGGTGCTGTTACTGGACGAATGACACACGCTAACCCTAACATGGCTAATATAGTGTCAAACGACAAACCTTACGGTAAAGAATGTAGGGCGTGTTTTACTGTACCAAACGACAACTACAGAATAGTTGGTATGGACGCTAAAGGCTTGGAGTTACGTATGCTTGCCCACTACATGCGTGACGAGAATTATATGGATGTTGTGTTGAACGGTGATCCGCATGAAGTTAATAGAGTAGCGGCTGGTCTTGAAACAAGAGCCGATAGTAAGCGGTTTATCTATGCCTTCCTGTACGGGGCTGGTGCAGAGAAAATAGGTAGCGTAGTAGGTGGAACCGCGCTAGACGGTGCAAGACTTAAGCGTGACTTCTTGAGAAATATGCCAGCCTTGGAAGCCCTTATTAACAAGGTGCAATCTACGGCTGAGAAAGGTACACTACTTGGATTGGATGGACGTAGGATATTAGTACGTCACCAACATGCGGCACTGAATACATTGTTGCAAGGCGCAGGGGCAATCTCTTGTAAACAATGGTCTATCTGTATGGACAACGAGATACGTAAAAGGAAATTAAAAGCACATCTTGTCAATACTATACATGACGAGATGCAGTTTGAGGTACACAAAAATGATGTTGATGAAATTATTTCAATTTCGGACTTGACAATGCGAAAAGCTGGCACTATACTAGGGGTAAGATTACCCTTAAATGCTGACGCAAAGTTAGGGTTTAATTGGGCTGAAACGCACTAGATATGAAAGGAAAAAAATCTATGGTTGCACAAGCCGACAGAAAGATGGTGGTTACGGGTACAGCAATGTGGCCTAACCTCTTCCAAGTTAACAAGATGTCACACAAGTATCAGATCGACATCTGTAACCTTGACCAAAAAACGGTTAAGGCTCTTAAGTCGAAAGACATTCCTGTTCGTTTTGAAAAAGACAAAGAGGACAAAGGTCACTTCATTGTAGCTAAGACCAAAAACTTACCTAAAGTTATGGACTCAGCTAGGCGTGAGTGGCCGGAAGATATGAACATCGGTAACGGTAGCACGGTTAAAGCTTCCGTTGCAGGTTACGATTACAACAATGAGTTCGGGCAAGGCCAAGGCGTTGCGTTAAACTCTGTTATGGTTGTAGACTACGTTGCCTATAACGATGATCTGGAAGCAGAGGAAGGTGGGTTCACGTTAGCTCAAAATGCTGGTGACGACATACCTTTCGATGCTGACGACGACGACCTATAACATGACGCGATAGTGCGTCACTAACGAGAGGGAGTTTTGGGGAGCTTCACTGATGGCCTTGAAACTCTCTCTCACCCACCTTTTGAATAGTAGGGTGAGCTACATAAAGGGTAGCTCCGTGATAGCAGAGGGATGGTAGCTGTCACATATTTAAACAGCTAGGAGACTTTATGCCCAAGAAGACAGTACATACGTTAGTCCAAGATATCCAAGATTTGATATTAAATGGCAAAGAAGAATTAGATCAGGATAACTTGGAAGATTTCCTGTCAATTATGCGTGAGGAAATGGAAAGACTACTGTCACCGTACGAAGGTGAACGTAAAAAATTACGTCTTTCCGCTATAGGACGTACAGACCGTAAGCTTTGGTATGAAGTTAATGATCCAGTACCTCGCAAAGAGACAGCATCTTTACGGATGCGTTTCTTTTACGGACATATACTTGAAGCGATACTGTTATACTTATGTAAGGAAGCTGGACACAAAGTTGAAGATAGACAACTGGAAGTTGAGCTAGAGGGTGTGAAAGGCCATATCGACGCTGTAATAGATGGTGCGTTGGTTGACGTTAAATCAGCTTCTGACTACAGCTTCAAGAAATTTAAAAGTGGGTCACTAGAGAATAACGATCCTTTTGGTTACATTGCACAGATAAGTGGGTACATGGAAGCGTTAGACCTAGAGGAAGGCGGCTTCCTGACAATAAACAAGAACAGTGGTGAGATATGTTTCATGGAGATGGACGAGTTGATGAGGATCAATGCGTCAGACAGAGTTAAGCACTTAAAGAAAGTGGTGAACAGCAAGAAGATACCAGAACGTTGCTTTTCTCCTGTACCGGACGGACAAAGCGGAAACATGATATTAAGTAAAGATTGTGTGTTCTGTGACTACAAAGAAAAGTGTTGGCAAGACGCTAACGAGGGTGTAGGGTTACGTATATTCAGATATTCAAACGGATACAGATACTTTACACACATAGTAAAGGAACCTAACGTAGAAGAGGTATTGTGATGGGAGAGGCACTTAAAGCACATCAACCTTGTCCGACTTGTGGAAGTTCAGACGCTCTATCTATTTACTCAGATGGAACGTTCTGTTTCTCTTGTCGTACTATCACTAAAGATGGAATGGAAATGAGCATCAACGAGTATACTGTAAAAAACGCTAAAACGTCCAGTACCCTAGCTAGGGGTAAAATACAAAAACTTAACAAACGGCGTATCACTGAGGAAACGTGTCGCAAGTACGGCGTTACGGTGGATGAAGACAGTAAGCACCTTTACCCGTATTACAATCAATGGAACGAACACGTAGCCAACAAGGTACGTGGAAAGAACAAAACATTCTCCGTTGAAGGTAAAATAAGTGACGCAGGATTATTCGGTCAACAGTTATTCAAGAAGGGTGGTAAATATATCACAATATGCGAAGGTGAGCTAGATGCTATGTCTGCCCATCAGATGTTTGACAGTAAGTGGCCTTGTGTTTCGGTCAGAACAGGAGCCGCTGGAGCCGTTAAAGATGTCAGTGATAACTACGAGTATCTTATGAGTTTCGATAACATAGTTATCTGCTTTGACAGTGATAAAGTCGGTGCGGAGAACGCTAAAAAGATTGCAGAGGTATTGTCTCCAAAGGCCAAGATAATGAAGATGCGTTACGACGATGCTTCTGCTTATCTTATGGAAGGGAAGGAGACAGAGTTTTCTGCTGATTGGTGGAACGCTGATACCCATACACCAGACGGCATCGTAGCAGGTTCTGAGCTATGGGATGTACTGGTAAAGGGTCCAGAGAAGTCTATAGTGGACTATCCCTTTGAAAGCCTCAACAGCATGACCTACGGTATACGTAAAGGTGAGCTAGTAACAATATGTGCAGGTACAGGTATAGGAAAGAGTAGTTTCCTACGTGAAGTTATCTATCATATATTTAAGAACACAGACGAGAACATAGGGCTTATGTTCATGGAAGAGAGTGTACGGACTACTGCTGAAAGTCTTATGAGCCTACACATGAACAAACCTCTTCATCTCCCCAATGTTGTCTACGAGGATCAAGCGTACGAAGATGCGTTTAAAGAAGTGCTTGGATCAAATCGCTTCTATTTCTTTGATCACTTTGGATCGAACACAATAGAAAATATTATCGCTAGGGTCCGATACCTTGTAAGAGCGTTGAACTGTAGGTATATTGTGCTAGATCACATTAGCATATTGGTGAGCGCACAGGACAATGCCTTGGATGAACGTAAGACCATTGACGCCTGTGTGACCAAGTTGCGTACTCTCGTACAGGAATTAGGAATCTGTCTGTTTATGGTGTCGCATTTACGTAGGCCGTCTAACGGATCACATGAGACTAACTCTATCAACGTTAGCCTTAGTGATCTTAGAGGTAGTCACAGTATAGGCCAACTAAGTGACATCGTTATAGGATTAGAACGTAACGGGCAAGCCGACTGTGTGGTGGAACGACACACAACATATGCCAGAGTTATAAAGAACCGATTTAGCGGTCTGACAGGTCAATGTTCCAAACTGTATTATGATTTCGGGACAGGACGGATTACTGAGCTTGAGGAGTTGTAACATGAAATGGATTATTGTAGTATTGATGGCGTTATACAATCCTCAGCCTAATAAAGATGACGCTGTAGTTATGTTATCCGCAGATAACAAACCTCTTATATTTTCTACAATAGATGACTGTAGAGAGTACGCGACAATGAACTACGTAAATATAGTCACGTACGCTAACATGCTTTTTAAAGGAGAGGGAATAACCAGAGAAGTGATTTGTGTTAAAGAACCAAAAAAGAATAACAGAAATGGAAGAAATGACAATTCGATTTAGATCAGTCTTTGAGGCAGAGTTTGCCAGTGATTTGCAGGAACGCAACATAGAAGCAAAGTATGAGAACGACAAGATAAGGTACGTTCCTAAAACTCGACTGTACACACCTGACTTCTACATATCTAGTCATAATTTCTACGTCGAGACAAAAGGGCGTTTCCTTCCACCGGATAGAGCTAAACACCTGCTCATACAGAAGCAACATCCTGATATTGATATCCGGTTTATCTTTATGAACGCTAACATACGTCTTGATAAAAGGTCCAAATCAACCTACGGTGATTGGTGTGATAAGTACAACTTTAAGTATGCAGTTAGAAGGCTCCCCGAAGAATGGATGAAATAGACGACGTACTGGAGTCAATACGTAAGATGAACCTTATCTTCAATAAATCGGATAAGGCGAAGGAGTTTATTGATCCTAGCGGTATAATCATACTTATTGAGAAAGACCCTAACAACGAAGAAAACTTTAACGTATCTGTGTTTAACTTTGAGGAAAAGGATGACGATAAATTTCCGATTTGTAAAGTCATCGCCTCTGGTCTGATGCAAGTATTGGATGAAGACCTTGAAAGAGTTTTTACGTCAGGAATGAAAAAAGTGCTTGACGAAGCTGATGAAAGTGTTAAAAGGGTTCTTCAAGCTGAAGTTGTAGATTTTAACGATTACAAACGTGCCAAGAGCAAAGTACCGTCATTGTCTCCAAGAGAAGATGACGGTCCTAAGAATGGAGATGACAATAATGACAATACAGGATAACGTAAACCATCCTAAACACTACAAGCTCAATGAACACGGCATTGAGTGTATTGATGCGATACAGGCTACTATGTCTAAAGAGGGTTTTGAAGAATATTTACGTGGGAATGTTTTAAAGTATCTGTGGCGGTGCAACTACAAAGGGCATAAGATACAAGACTTACATAAAGCTAAGTGGTATCTGGCTAAACTTATCAGCCTCGTAGATAAGGACATAACACAACCAATGTTTAACTTTGACCCTCGTAATACTATTGAGGTAACGAATGAGCAGTAACTACGAAGACTTTATCCACATAAGTCGGTACGCTCGTTATCTGCCAGAGGATAACAGACGAGAGACTTATCAAGATACTGTTGATCGCTGGTGGACATATATGACCGAAAGATTTCCATCCCTGTCCGACCACAAGGATGTGAAGAAGGCTATCGAACAAAAGGAAGTTATGCCGTCTATGCGTACTATGATGGCGGCAGGTCCAGCATTAGATCGTAACAACATAGCAGCGTACAACTGTAGCTATCTTGCTGTAGATGATCCTAAAGCATTTGACGAAGCGTTAATGGTTCTTATGTGCGGTACGGGAGTAGGTTACAGTGTGGAACGTGAGTTTGTTGATAAGTTGCCAGAAGTACCGGAAGAGATTACAAGAACTGACGAAACCATAGTGGTCGCAGATAGTAAAGAAGGTTGGGCTAAAGGGTTACGTCAGTTGATATCACGCCTGTATGCAGGTGAACATCCTACGTGGGATTTATCACGTATTAGACCATTTGGTAGTAGACTTAAAACATTCGGTGGTAGAGCTAGTGGACCAGAGCCACTAGACAATCTATTCCGGTTTACTACTTCTACCTTTTATAAAGCAGTAGGACGTAAGCTGTCCAGCCTTGAGTGTCACGATGTAATGTGCGCTGTAGCGGCGGCTGTAGTTGTAGGTGGTGTGCGGCGTAGCGCAATGATCAGTCTATCTAATCTGAGTGATGACCGTATGCGACACGCTAAGATGGGTAGCTGGTTTAACGAGAACGTCAACCGTAGTTACGCTAATAACTCTATAGCATTCTCTACCAAGCCTGACATGGGTACGTTCCTTAGAGAGTGGACAGCTATATATGAGTCTAAAAGTGGTGAACGGGGTATCTTTAACCGTACTGCCGCTACTAACAAGGCTAAAGAGATTGAACGTGATGCTTCCTATACATTCGGTACTAATCCGTGTGGTGAGATATCATTACGTTCTAAACAGTTTTGTAATCTCAGTGAGGTTGTGATACGCCCAAAAGACACACAGGCGACAATACGCAACAAAGTCCGTATCGCTACTGTCATAGGAACGTATCAAGCCGCCCTAACTGACTTTAAATACATATCGAAGGGATGGAAAGATAACACAGAAGAAGAACGCCTACTTGGTGTGTCCCTCACTGGTATCTTTGACAATCCAATCACTTATAATCCTGAACCTTCCTTTCTGTCCAAGCTACGCGACCATGCTAGGGAGATTAACAAGAGTATTGCACAGAAGTTAGGTATACCTCCTTCTACTGCTATTACTACTGTGAAACCCTCTGGTACAGTATCACAACTTGTCAATAGCGGTAGCGGCATACACCCTAGATATGCTCACCATTATATACGTAGAGTACGCACCGACATGACTGATCCGTTAGCAGAGTGGATGCGGTCAAAAGGGATGCCATACGAAGTAGATGTTTATAACAACAAAAACTGTGTGTTCTCATTCCCCATATCATCTGACAAGGAAGCCGTAACACGTAACGATATAGGCGCAATAGAACACCTCAGAATATGGTTGAAGTACAGGAAATTCTGGACAGACCACAATCCTTCTGTTACAATTTACGTAGGTGAAGATGAATGGATGGATGTTGGTACGTGGGTATGGAATAATTGGGAAGAAGTCTGTGGTATCGCTTTCCTTCCTAGAGAGGATGACTCTCACAGTTACGTACAAGCACCGTACGAAGATATCACACAACAACAGTACGAGGAAATGATGAATGATCTCCCTGACATTGACTACTCAGAGTATCGTGAATACGATGATAACACAACGTCATCCCAAGAAATGGCTTGCACCGCAGGAGTATGTGAGATATGAAAACAATAATACACGTAAACCAACACGTAATAAAAAAGAACCGAAAGACAGGCTCTATCGACCCCGTGTTGACTTGTAAAACGTATAAGTCTAACACCTACGCACATGAAGTCATAATAGACGGCCCAAGCCGTATTGTGTACAGACCTAATAAACCTCTGTCCTGTGGCGCACACGTATGGATAGAAACAGAAAGTAAAGTAAAGACAGCCTGAGTATGAAGGAAGCCGAAACAGTACTGTCAGAGGTAAAAGTATACCTAAACACAAAGGGGAACATAGAAGTAGAATACAACCATGTTCCCCCTGATGACTTTATTCAGATTATGGAAAAGAAGCTCTCTGACTACGAGAACACTCACATCATAGGAAACTTCTTAGAACGTGTCAAAACGTTAAGCAACGAATATTACGACAACGTAAACAAATTACTTTCTTCCTAGAAACTTATTGAACCCTTTGATACCAAACGATGCACTGATTGCTATCATAAGAGCGTTCTGATACCACTCTGGTAACTCGTTAAGTACAGTAAACCCTCGCTGTATAATGTCTTCCATGCCGGGAATAAACACAAGTATAGCAGGGACTGTCAGGATGACAACAAGGTACTCATCTTTCCAGCTATCACCGCTGGCTTTTGCCATAGTCTGTTCCCACTCAATCTCACCAGTAGCTACTTTTTTGTGTACCTCTGCTTCAGCTACAGCTTTGGCAACCTTGACCTGTGACTTAGCCTTGGTTTCTTCTAGCTTGCTCTCCATCCAAGAGCCGCCGATACTGCTTACTGCACTTACTATTGGTCCTATTAATGGTATCATTGTTGTTTAGGCATCCCTATTTTGTCAGGACTTACTGAATATTTGCTAGGTCTGTTAGTTTGTCCTTTTATTTTCATTTTATCTACAAGCGCAGGATCAATAAAAGGAGCTTTTCTTACTTCATCATCTGAAAATACTATTCTTTTATGATAACGTTTCATAGGCGGTCTTATAGAGTTTGGTTTTACATTAAGAAGTGTTTTCATATCAGAACTGAGATAATGATTGATAAGTTGTTCCAAATCATTATCTTTTATAGTTTCTACAGCTTTAGCTCCAATTAAAATAGCTAACACTCCTTTCCAATATTTTACTTGTGCGCCTGTTACACTTTTACCTTTTACTAACACATCATGTATTGTTTCAACTGCTTGAGGATTACTTAAAATTTCAGTCATGTATTCCATTTTCTTTTGATGCCTTATTCTTAAAAAAGCATCTCCTGCTACGAACTTTAAACTAACAACTCCCCTAGCAATAGAATAAAATCTTGAAAGAAGAGAAGACATAGCTAACGCAGAACCTATGTCACTTACAGGAACATTGACAATTTCTGCAAAACTAAGTCTTGCTATTTCATAAATTTCATCTAACAATCTTACTTTCTTTTCATTTCTTCTCTTGCCTTCCATACCTGCTGATCTTTTTATCCTATCTAAAGATGCAGCTATTTGGCGTAAAGGTCTTCTAGCTTTTTCTAAAACTGTTGCCATCTCTACTAAATTAACTTCAGACAATAGCCCACTATGATTAGCAGCAACCCAAGGAGAATCTTCAGAAACAGTTTCCATACCTGCTTTCATATCTCTTTTAGGTGTAAGTTTAAAAGAGTCTTTATATATTTTATGTATCATTAGTTTTTCTAAACTTTCTAATACTTTTACTTTTTCTACAGAATCTAAATCTGATTCGTCAATTAATCTTAAAACTTGTGTGGTAATAGTCCCTCTATCTAAATCTTTCGTAGCTCCTAAAGTTTCTACAAACTCATTAGCCATTTCGGGTGTATCAGTAGATTCAAAGTATTCTTTTCCTCTTTGTATAATTGATCTATTAGCTTTAGCATTTATTGCTGGATATGTAACAGTAGTTTCATCTAACATAGCTTGTATTAAATCGTCAGAAGTTTTAGCGTTTCCTATTGCTCTGGCTAACTCTGAGTTTTCACCTAAACCTTGTTCTACTACCCTTCTTAATCTAGGTAAAACCTCATTGTCAAATATTCCTCTTAATCGTACAGTTTCATCACTTTCTAAAGCTTTTTTTACTTCATCTCTTCTAGCTATTATTTTTTGTAGGCCATGAAATTGTTTAGAATTAATCATCCCTGCACGTTCCATAATAGCTATCTGATCTGATGACAGATTATTAATAAATCCACGACTAAATTTAGGAAAATCATTATTTAAAATACGCCCTATAGTTATTTGAAATAATGCAGCAGCTTCTGCTTTATCTTCTTTATTAGGAAACATAGCGTTAAAAGTATTCTCCATTACTTCATTATTTTTAAATTTAGTAAACAGAGCAAAGAAATGTTGTGGCTCGATTGTGTCCTCATAATCGTGGTCAGTTTTGTATACTGAATCTTTTCCTTCTGTTCCAGCTTGAGCTTTCCAAGGTAGCCTTTGTGATTTGTATGTTTGTTTCGCTATTTCGTATTGCTTCTTTAACGCTGTTCCATTAAAAGCTGCATTATCAAAATGAGTATCTAATACTTCATCTATTTTTGTTATCATTTTAAATGCAGCGTGACCTTCAGCGTTACCTCTAGATTGCATTAACTTAGTGTATAAACTACTTCTGTAGTCTAATAAATCAGACATTAAGTATTTAGGAGGCATCAACGAATTAAGTGTCTCAAAAGCGTTAACATCAGTAGTTGTCATATCTCCTAATATTTCGCGCAATCTTTCTGTTTTTGCTTCTCCAGTAAGCTTAGATAATTCTTCTTCATATACATCAAAATCAATAGTGCTTTTACCTTTATTACTTCTAAATACAACGTCATCTAATTCACTAATATCTCTTAATTTATTATAGGTATTTTGAACCTCATCTCCATCCATCATTCGTAAAGTATTGTTTCTAGCAGAAAATACTAAGTCAGCTTGAGTTTGAATAAATCTTCCTGCTTTTGTACCTTTAGAAGTTAAAGAGGATAATAATCCTTGAACTTTTACATCTGACGCAAAATCTACTAGAGAGTTTACATCTATAAGTTGATCGTTTTGATAAAAAGCATCGTACGCATCATTAGTTACTTGTGTTGATTTTTCAATTCTTTTGGTAATTAACCTTTTAATTCTTTCTGTGATACGTTCTGAGTTATCTATTATTTCTTTAGAAGACAAATTGCTTCCATTTCCAAAATGATCGTCATAATAAAATAATTCATCAGCTACTCTTCTAGTTTCTGCTATTTTATCAGGACTAGAAAATACATTTTTTGGATCGCGCATATCTCTAATTTTAAGTAATATGTCATCACCAGTATTAGATTGTTCGTCTAATTGTCTGTAAAAAGAATTAAGTATTTTAGCATATTCTTCATTTTCTGGTTTAGCTAAATCAGGTTGGTTTAGTATTTTTTCAAATTGGTGCATTAATACTCTTGTTTGGTCATTTAACACTTCTTGTTGTGCTTCTAAATCGGACATCCTTCCTACTTTTAAACCAGTAATTTTTAATAAACCTAATTGAACTGTATTCATACTTGCTTTAACAATAGATTGTTGAATACCTAAACCTGTAAGTTGATATAGAAAAAATTGAAGTTGTTCACCTTTTTTTCCTGTGTATTTATCAGCGTATTCTTTATGTTTTTGAAAAGCTCTTTTTAAAGGTTCTTTGTAAGCAGCAGGTAATGTTTCTAAACCTTCAGCTACATCCTGCATAAAACGTAAATGTTTGTTTCCTTTTATTATGACTTTATCATTTAATTCTTTAGGAGTCATTTTTACTAAATCTTTAAAAGAAATACCTTGTGAAATAGCAAGCATACGAGTCATAATATTACTAGGATTTTTAGGATCAGGTCTAAGCCCTAAAAGTAATCCTACTGCTCCAATACCTACACCAAAAGCAACGTTAACAGGTACTCTAGCTACTCCAGTTCCTCCTATTAAAGCACCCGGTATAGCCATTAACGCTCCCATCTCTTTATATTCTGAATCTCCAAGAAGTTCTTCTGTAATTTGCCAAGCTGCACCTCCCCCTATAGAAACATTTAATGTTCCTACGCCTGTTACTAAACTTTCTGTAGTTATATCTTTAGCTGTTTTTTTAAGAGCTTGAGAAAAACTAGAAGATACTCGTAAAGCGTTTCTTAATAATTTTGGAGTTTTTAATATCATTCTAATACCAGATACCATAGGTAAGAATGGAGCAGCGATAAGAGATGATTTATAAGTTAATTCCGACCAAAATCCTCTTTGAAATTCAGGTACTCTTCCTACGTAATCTAATACCGTATCTTCTAAATCTTTCATTTCTGTATCTAACCATTTACGGAATCTTTTTCCTACCTTGTGGTCAAATTGATCTACAACAGGATTTTTAAATGGGTCAACTAAATCTGCTTTCATAAAATCAAGAGCAGTTTTACTTTCTGCAAAGTTTTCAAATTCATTTAAAGTACCGTTCCAAGCTCTAAAGATACCATTTAACATTAATCCTCCAATGACAGATGTTCCTTTAGGAACGGCTGTTATAGCTTGATATCCTGCTTCACCTACAAATTCTGTAGCAGTTAAAATACCTGCTACACTTCGTCTACCTATATCTCGAAATGGTTCTTTACTTTGGTAAGTTTCACTATGTGCATCTCTTGGCATATTACGAAATGGTTCATTTAGTTCATCAGTAGTTACAGCGTCAACAGGTGATCCTGCTTCAGTTTTTTCTTTAAAAGTCCTTACCATTGCATTAGGGTCTGTATAAGAAGGAGGAACTGGCTTTAGTTGACTTATTAACTGATTTCTTCTTTCTACAAAATTAAAATCTTCATCGTCTGCTGCTTCACCGACATCTTCTCTTTTTGTTTCTAGTAACTCTAAAGCTATTTCAGCAGATTCTTGGTCTTCAGCTTTAGCCATTTCAGAAAGAGATTTATCTAAATTAGCTTGCATTTCTGCAGAAAGATTTTCACTTTCGTTTAAATTAATTGTTTTATCTCTTTGTATACGTTGCATATTATTTAATCCTACTGGTTAATTTTTATTTAGTACGTGCAGGTAAATTTTTCTGTATATCAGTAGCCATGTCTTTAAACAAATCTTCAATTATAGAGTAAGCAATACGCTCTGACCTTGTATATTTAGTAAGATCGTCACCGTGACGTTCAAAAGCAAGTTGTGCTTTTTCTAAAACACTATGCAAATTATTAGCAGGAAAACTACCACCCGTTGTTGGATCAAAACGTAAATTACCTGATAAATCATTAACTTCTAAATTATGAAAAGGATTATGTTGGTCTATATCTCCATAACTTGAATCAAACATTAAATTAAATAGTTTATTTTGAGCCTCTACTGTATCTAAATCTCCTTTAGTCCTTACTATAGGAGAATTAGCCATACTTAAAAATTTTTGTCCTAACCTCTTTATTATTGCAGTTCTAAATTGTTCATACTGTCCGTAAAAATCTCTTTCTCTATCTGGTGAACTATTAACAAATCTTATTGTATACTTGCCTATTTCGTTTGTAGGTTCACCTCCATCATCATAAATAGGAAAACTTCTATTTGCTGGTGGAGTAGCTGATGCAGTAAGGCTACTTCCAAAAGCTTTTTCAAGGGGTTGGCCTGTAACCTCTTCAGTAACAGGTTTTTCAACTTGATTGTTCTTCCGTTCAGAAAAAGTTAACGCATTAGTTGCTCTAATTTGACGTGCTAAAGTTTTTGCTCTTGCTTGTTTTTCTAAACCATATTTTCTTATAAAGTTAGAAAACTGATTCATTTTTGTTGTTCCTGCAAACTTCTGTATCTCTTCGTTTGCAGCAAGCTCTATTTTCATTTGTGTGTCGATATCTTGCATAACACCAACCAAACCTTCTCCTTGACTTGAAAAAAGAGCATTTAAGTTATTTTGAAAATCAGCGTCTGAAATAGTTCTGGCACTTCCTTCACCACCTTGAGAAACAGCCGCATATGTATACGCAAGTTGTATTTTACTGAAAGATAAAGCTGCTGCAGCTTGTGCGCGTAAGTATGCAACAGAAGTAACGTCTGAAGAATGTTCGTTTACTCTTTCTAAAGCATTACGGTAATTTTCTTCTTCTTGTTGTAATCCTTTATTATTATAAAATAATCTATTTAATTTTTTTTCCTGTTCAGGGTCTAAATCATTAGGGTTTAAAATCATTCTTTTTCTAGAAGCTAAATTGTCTCTAGTAAATATCTGTGAGCCTAAACTAAAAAGACCTTTTACTGTATTTATAATATTTTCAAATCTAAGAGATGTTGCTGCAGGTGCAGATGCTAAATAACTAGCTCCTAATCTTCTTAATTGTAATCTTTCTTCTTCTTCTAACTCATCGTGAGCCGCAAGTAAAGCTAACCCTCTATTATAAAAATCTGTTGCGCTTATTCCTGCTTCTTGTAAAGTACTTGCTTGTGGATTTGCAACTTTTATCCCATCTAAAATTATTTCAAATAAAGCTCTTTCTGTTGTTCCTTTTTCTAATTCTTTTCCTTTGTTTGCTGCAACCGTTAATGTTAATACACCCATTCTAGAATAAAGACGATTTATATCAGTAACCTGTCTTGTAGTATTACCTATAATGGATTGTGTTTTACTTAATTTAATTGCTGCTGTATTTTCTTTGTCAGCTAAGTCTTTTTGTGCTTTAGTTCGGACTACTGGTACAATTCTTTCCTGTGTAACACCATCAACTACGTATGTTTGTCTTTTTGGTTTAGGAACTTTTAAACGATGGTATAAACTAGATAACATTTTAAAATCACTAGCATTACCCATATCTTCTTTAGCATTAGATGTTAAATTATCCATAGCATTTAAAAAATTTGCTATATCTTTAGAGTTACCTTCGTTATTAATTAATCGTGTAGCTAAACCCTTTAAACTTTTAAGACCAATTTTACCGTCATTACCATCATTAGTTGATGAATTATTAGTATTTTGTTGATTATCAGCATTTAAAAAAGGTTGTACATCAGCAGGAAATTCTTCGTTACCTGTAGTAATATGCGTAACCTTTGGAGAATTTGCTCTGTTAGGGGATACAGATGTAGAATTAACAGCTTTCCCACTTCCTCCAAGAATAGATAACTTTTTGAGTTGTTCTCTAAAATTACTTGCTTTAGTGCTTTTGTTTCCTTTTAAAAATGGAGCAAGTTTACTTTCAAAAAGTTCATCAGTGTAATCTGCTTTAGTTGACCAATTTTCTGATATATTTCTTCTTTCTAATTCTTGAAATGTATTTTTCATATAACTGTCAAGAACATGTTCAGGAACTTTGTCAAATCCACCGTGAAACCTTACAACATCACTTAGTTGTGCTATGTAATAATTTAAAACTGGAAGAGCGTTTGTTTGAGTAAGTTCTTTATCTTCTGCATTAAATTTTTTTAAATAGTTAACTGGAGATAAAACTTGCATAAACTTACCATCGTGAATATACGCCATATCTCCAGCCCCCTCTGCATCTCTTTTACTTTTAATGTTAGTAGAATAAGTTTCTTGATCTTTTGCATATTTTACTGCCTTACCATAAACACCAAATAATCCTCCTACAGACATTTTTTGTAAATCTGAAATTTTTAAGCCTTGATTAGTAAAATCTTCAGAAGTAGTGTATCCTGTTTCCATTATTTTTTGAACAAGTTTTTGAGCAGGATCACTTTTAGTCTTACTGGCTTCTAATTTAGCTTCAAGTTCATCTGCTCTTTGTGCGCCAGCAGCTATTCCACCCATTATATTAAGAAAACCCATTACACTTCCTCCATAGGTATTGATATAAACCCTTCAGTCATAAGCATATCGCTTTCGTCTTCTTCTTCTTCTTCATTGAATATATCTTCTTCAGTTAATTCAGGACTATTATCTAACTTTTCCATTTTCTTTTTAAATCTTTCAGGAGATACTTTAGCCATCATTTCTAAATGTTCATGTTCTGCCATTCCTTTTGGTGGTGCAGTATCAAGAACATTAATATCTTCTACTCCTAAATCATCAGCAATTCCTACAATATTCATAATTAATGCAGGTTTAATTATTTCTGCTACATCTGCATCAAATAATCCTTCGGCTACACCCCCTACAACATACGATGATGCCAACATTTCAGCAGATACACCCATATCTAATAATTTACCTATACTGGATTTTGCGTGAGGTTTTAACATAGTTTCAAGAATTGCTTCTGAAGCTTCCATCGGATCAGATGTTAAAGGAGGTTTCTCATAAGGAAACTGACCGGGATTAGCTGTAAGTGATTGACCGGGCATAGCCGCACCTAATACATCTGGATTAAAATCTTCTTTTGCTAATTGATTCATTTTTACCATTACATATTTTCCTTAACCTATAGCCGTAGGACTTTTAGTATATTGTGGTGCTTCATCTGTTATACCTACTGAATAATCTTGTATAGCCTTCATGCCATTTCTTTCTAATTGTTCGTTGTACCTTGCCATTGTTGATTTAAGATGTTTACGAGCCGCCATAATAATAGGCTGTCTAGCTCTTTCTATAAATTCTTGACGGTTATCTTCTTTTCTTTTGGTAGATGTAGGTAAAGCTCGTTGAATATTTTTAGCAGCTTCTTGTTTTGCTCTTTGTGTGCTTAATCTTCTTAAAGCTGTTAATTGTTTAGCGTTATAGATATCTACAGGAGATGTACCTCCTCTACTTTGTGATTGTTTTCTTTTGGTTAGATTATCTAAAAAACTACCACTAATTTCAATTTCTGAAAAAAGACCATCATCTGTAGAATAAAATTCATCATCTGAACCAAAAAAGAAATCAGAAACGCCTCCAATTATGTCTGAGCCAGCATCAAATGCCCACTCTAAGCCATCTCCAATAATCGGAATATCAAAAAAACTCATATTATTTTCCTCTCTAT
>VTLG01007606.1_pt1 | contig 40558 bp, 60 predicted proteins | sample 4694571 | NCBI WGS metagenome assembly VTLG01 (sample SAMN12604809, study PRJNA352737) | marine metagenome | biome: ENVO:00000447; feature: ENVO:00000209|ENVO:00000569|ENVO:01000036; material: ENVO:00002151; isolation source: viral sequences binned using virsorter ...
ATATCCCTGTCCACACGCACACACGCAGTCTGGAGGAGCCTGAAAGATTTGTAACAGCCATGTCGCACCAAGGTGCGCCTACTATATTGCGCTCTCCCTATCGGTCGATCACGTGCCCTGTACGGGCACACGCTCGGGGCACCCCCCTCGCTTTTTACATATATATATATATCCTACCCACTCACCAAAGGGTAATTCTAAGTAATATAAGGAGGTACTAATATGCCATACGGACCAGGCACATACGGAAAGAAGCGCGGAAGACCGCGAAAGAAAAAGAAGAAGAGCTAATGGCTGTTCCAACTGGATTATCACCTGGCGTAGATGCTTTAGCTCCTTACCAGGGGCCAATGACTGATCCCATAACTAGATCAGAATACTGGGGCCAGCGATCAGAAGATGTGAGGTTTCCATATCCAAGGACTGGATTCTGGCAACCGCCTGTCCAAAATGATGTTGCTCCATTCAATCAGCTTGACCAATGGAGAAGGCATCCAGTAGGTGATTTATATAAATCTCTTCCTTATGATTACCAGGATCAAAGTGATGTAGACGATACTGGTGCTTTTATTGGAAGTGAGCCTACTCCAGTTCAGGATGGATTTGGAAACTGGCTGAGAAGTTTCTCTAATCTTTTTAATCCAATTAGTCCTGCTGGGGCCGATGTATTCCAGTCTCCTCGAATTGCTGTAAAGCCAATAGACCAGGAAGTAGAAATAAGAAAACTATTGGATGCTTCTAAAAGAGAGGCTTCCGGCAATCAAACAATTGTAGATAGGTTAAGGTCATGGGGTTCTGGTTATACACCTATGGAACGACTATTTAATCCAATTGATGTTAGCCCACAAACTTTAACAGGAAATGAAGATTGGAATTGGGCAGATGAGGCGATGAGAGAGATAGAGAAAAGAAGGCTACCAGAAGGAGCGTTACGTAGCACGACTCCAAGAGGAACTGGAAGTTTTTTTGGTGATCTTCTTTCAAAGGCTATGTCTACAGCACAGGCAAGTGTATCACCTACTCTGCCTCCACGATATGTTCTTCCTCCTGTTATCGAGGGACAACAAGAAGATTTACAGAATAGACGTGACCAATTCGATAAATTTAATCCATTAGGTGTGGATTATGAAGCTCCTCCTTATGACCCCAGTTGGAATGAGGCGGCTAAGATACCATATATTCGGCCAGGATTACCAGGAAGACATCCAGAAGTATCTACACCATTAGCAAGTGTATTACAACCTATTGTAGAAACTCCAGTTGTAGCAGGGCCAAGAGGGATGGCTCCGAGAATACCTCCTCAACCAGAGCCTGAACCAGCAATGGAGTCTGCAAAAGACAAGGCTGCAAGAGAAGCAAGAGAGCAAAGGTCTGCTGAAAAGAAACAGGCGCAAGCAGATACTAAGAAAGCTGTAGAAAGGGCTGTTAAAAAATCTACTGCTTCAAAGCCTGTAAAGAAAGTTGTTACCTCTAAAAAGAATATAGCTGATGCAGTTGCTGCCGCTAGGGGTGATGTGAAATCTGCCGTAACAATTGCCTTAACTTCTGGTGCTGCTCAGAGGGCAGCGGCAAAAGCCAGTGGTGTTGACCCTAGTACAGTTTATGGGTCTACACTAAGGAGAACAGCAGGTGGTAGATGGGCTGGTGGATTCTAATGACAGAACGACAAGAGAAATTTATTGAGTATTATTCTGTAACTGGTAATGCTGCTAAGGCAGCAGTAGAAGCTGGCTATTCTGAAAAGACTGCCAAGCAGAAAGGATACGAACTTAAAAACTTATTAAGGGAAGAGATTAATGACCAAACTCAAAAGGTACTTGCAGATAAAGTACCAGTTACTCTTAACATCCTATCAAAGCTGGCGGAAGAAGCGGAGAGTGAATCTGTTAGATTGGGAGCAGTTAAAGACATACTGGACAGGGCCGGTCTAAAACCTGTAGAAAGAATTGAGCAGACTAATATAGAAAAGATGTCGAATGAAGAAATCCAAAGGGAAATCGACGCTCTCACAAAACACTAGGAGGCTAGAGCTTTTAAGGGAGCAGCGACAGCGTGAGCGCTATTCTAGGATCGATTCTTACGACCCTTACCCCTACCAGCTAAAGTTCCATAAAACAGGCTCAGAGGCCAACCAGAGGCTCCTGATGGCGGCTAACCGCATAGGCAAGAGTTTCTGCGGTAGCATGGAGTTGAGTTATCACCTTACTGGATTGTATCCAGACTGGTGGGAAGGACGAGTATATCGGCAACCTATCATAGCCTGGGCTGGTGGTGTCTCAAATGAAACGACAAGGGACATTGTACAGTTTGAGCTATTGGGTTCCCCCGATGATCCAGAGGCTTTCGGTTCCGGTACTGTACCGAAAAATCTAATAATAAAAACCGAAAGAAAACCTGGAGTACCTAACGCGAAGAGTGTGGCTCTCATTCGCCATGTTAGCGGAGGGAACTCTTCTTTATTCTTCAAAGCCTATGAGATGGGTGTAGAGAAATGGCAGGGTAGATCGGTAGATTGTATATGGTTGGATGAGGAACCATCAAGAGAAATCTATAGTCAAGCAGTTACTCGAACATTAGACCGTAAAGGTATGGTTTATATGACCTTTACACCGGAAGCAGGGATGACAGAGACAGTTGCTTCCTTCCTGAACAACCTTCAATCAGGACAATCCCTTACAAATGCGACATGGGATGACGCATCTGAGAAGATTTCCTCTATGAATGGGGATAAAGGTCACCTAAATGAGACTGTAATGGAGCAGATTCTCTCCTCATATAGCCCACATGAGAGGGAAATGAGAAAGAATGGTAGACCTTCTATTGGTTCTGGTCTGATATTTCCTCTTGGTGAGGAGAAAATAATGGTCGATCCACTAAATATACAGGATCATTGGCCCAGGATAGCAGCAATAGACTTCGGATGGGACCATCCTACTGCTGTTGTATGGTGTGCTTTGGATACTGAGGAAGAGATATTCTACATATATGACTGTTATAGGGCATCAAAGGCCAGTCCTTCTGTACATTCTGCGGTAATTAGGTCAAGGCCACATTTCATCCCTATAGCCTACCCACATGATGGAAATAGGCGTGATTCTATGGGTAATCCAGGTCTGGCAGACCAATATAGGAACTTAGGATGTAACTTTTTACTAGAACACTTCACTAATCCACCTGCTTTAGGTAACAATAAGGGTTCTAATTCAATAGAAGAGGGCTTAATGGCTATGTTACAGGCCATAGAAGCTGATAAATTCAAGGTATTTTCAACACTTTCTGATTGGTTTGAGGAGTTCAGGATGTATCATAGGAAGGATAATAAGGTGGTTCCTCTTAGGGACGATCTAATGTCAGCAACAAGGTATGCTTTTCAATCGAAGAGGTTTGCAGTTGCAGGAAAGGACCCAGCATGGACACAAGATGTTGAATACAGGAACTACGGAATTGTTTAATGGCTCAAAAAATTACTGAAGAAGAACTGGTAGCAAGAATACAGACAGAAGTTACTGATGCTCTTGGCTATGGTGATAAGATTTCAGAACATCGTGAGAGAGCGATGGAGTATTACTATGGTCAGCCCTTTGGGAATGAGGTGGAAGGGCGTAGCCAGTTCGTAGACTCTACTGTTCAGGATACAATCGAGTGGATCAAACCTTCTCTAATGAGGGTGTTTGCTTCTGGTGATGAGATGGTCAAGTTTAATCCTCATGGTCCTGAAGATGTAAAGATGGCTGAACAAGCCACGGATTATGTGAACTATGTTTTTACTAAGGATAATCCTGGTTGGGAAATTCTATACTCATGGTTTACGGATGCTCTGCTAAGTAAGAATGGAATAGTCAAGGTGTGGTGGGATGAGTATGAAGGGTCGCAAAGGGAAGAGTATAGACATTTAGATGAGATGGAGTTTGGTATTCTTATCTCTAATGCAGATGTAGAAATTCTTGAGCACACTCCTTATCAAGAAGATGATATGCAGATGTATAATGATGTAGTTGTCTCTAGGAATAGAGTAACTGGTAGGGTAAAGATAGAAAATGTTCCACCTTCTGAGTTCCTAATATCAAGAGATGCAAAGGAAATACAGAACGCCAGGTTTGTTTGCCATAGGGTAAGAAAGACTTTATCTGAACTAAGGGAGATGTATCCAGAACATAAACTTAGTCCAGAAGATTTAGGAAATGATGAAGACTCTACCTATACTGGGGAAAGGGATTCAAGATTTGAGTTTGATGATAGCTATAATTTTAATCTAGGTGAGTCAGAATCAGAAGAGGCTTTAAGGATGTACTGGCTGCATGAGTCTTTTCTTAAAACAGATTTTAATGGGGATGGTATTACAGAACTCAGAAAGGTATGTACTGTAGGAAGTTATGTTCTTCAGAATGACGAGATAGATTCTATCCCATTTGTTTCGATTACTCCAGTAAAGATTCCGCACAAGTTCTTTGGTCTGTCAATGGCAGACTTGGTTATGGACTTGCAGTTGATGAAGAGTACCTTGATGCGAAATCTCATGGACAATATGTACAACATGAACTTTGGCAGGTACGCAGTCCTAGAGGGGCAAGCGAATTTGGATGATTTGCTCACGCAAAGACCAGGCGGTGTAGTTCGAGTCAAGTCACCCAATGCTATTACACCTTTAGCTACTCCACCATTAGAGCCTTATTCATTCCAAATGCTTGAATACTTGGATGGAGTAAGAGAATCCAGGGCTGGTGTATCTAAGATGTCACAGGGTATGAACGAGAATGCCCTTACATCACACACCACAGCTACTGCTGTTAATGCTGTCATGTCAGCAGCGCAGAGTCGCGTAGAACTTATAGCTAGGAACTTTGCTGAGACTGGTGTTAAAGATTTAATGAGAACGATCTATGAACTTCTAATGAAGAATCAAGATCACGAAAGAGTAATAAGTCTAAGAAATGAGTGGATACCAGTACGTCCAGATGCGTGGAACGACAAATATGATTGTACCGTATCTGTTGCCTTGGGAAGTGGTAACAAGGATCAACAGATGGCACATCTTTCCAGGATGTTACAGTTTGCTGGAGAGGCAATGAGGGGTGGACTTAGTATTGTTAATGAACAGAATATGTATAACCTTGGTGCATCACTTGTTAAAGCAATGGGATTCCAGAATGTTAATGATTTTCTAACTGATCCATCACAAGAGCAGCAAAAGCCACCAACTCCTGCAGAACAAATGCAGCAAATGGAAGTACAGATTAAGCAGAAGGAGTTAGAGATTAAGTCTGGAGAGTTACAGCTTAAGGCTCAGAAGCTGCAACAAGACGCTCAAGAAGCTGCCGTAGATGCACAGTTAAAGATGGCAGAGCTACAGTTAGAGCGTGAACAGAAGAGAGCCGTAGCTATAGGAGCAACATAATGGCATATGGAAAGAAGAGTGCTGATTGGGAATTCGATCAGCTACAAAAGAAATTAGATGCAACAGGTGGTGTAAAGGTTGCACATAGATGGTCACCAGAAAGAAAGCATAGATTACTGCGACGAAAACATATGCTGGCTAGAAAAAAGTTATTAGTATAATATGAACGACGACCATAGGGAAGAAAGGGCAAAAAGCCTTTTACAAAACGAGTTGTTCAATGAAGCATTTGACGTACTAAGAAAAGATTTAATGGACCGCTGGAACGCCAGTGGTTCTTCAGAATTGGAAGCTAGGGAATCAATCTGGCTTGCGATGCGACTGCTTGATAGACTTTATGGACATATTAACTCCATAGTTGAAACAGGACATATGAATAAAGTTCTTGAGAAGCAACACCCATTCATCTGAAAGAGGATTTAATTATGGCGGATAAGCAACAAGCCCCGCAAGCACACGAAGTACAGTCGCAACCTGGTAGTTTATGGGAAGCGCAAGAAGCATTACTCGGATTATTGGAACCTGAAGAGGAGACACCAAAAGAAGAGGAAGCTAAACCTGCTGAAAGTGAGGAGTCTACTGAGGAAACTCAAGACGAATTACAGGAAGAGGAAACTGAAGAAGCTGAATCTGAAGAGGAAGAATCTGAAGAGGAAGACGTTTCAGAAGAATCCGATGAGGAGGAAGTACCTGAAGAGGAGGACGACACACCTGAACTCTATACCGTAAGGATAAATGGAGAAGACCATCAGGTTACTGCCGAAGAACTAGCAAAGGGATACTCTCGTCAAGCGGATTATACAAAGAAAACACAAGAGTTAAGTGAATATCGAAAGCAATTAGATGAGGCAGCGCAGTTCTACCAAAATGAAATTGCTCAGACTCAGGAAGCTCGACAGCAGTACATAGGTGCGCTTTCAACAGCGATAGAAACTAATCTGTCATCGCTTGCGAAATACGAAAGCACTGATTGGGAAAGGCTTAAAGTTGAAAACATGGAGGAATATCTCACTAAACGAGATGAATACCGTGAAGCCCAATCTCAAGTTGAAAAGCTAAAACAGAACTATCAACAGGAATCCGAAAAGCAAGAAGCACAACATCAAAAGCAGTATGCTCAAACTATTCAGGAAGAACATGCTAAATTGGTAAGTATACTGCCAGCATGGGGAGAGCCTGAAAAGCAAAAAGCGATTGCTACTGAAATTCGTGACTTTGCCTTAGCTAAAGGTTATACGCAAGAAGAGTTAAATCAACTTGTTGACCATCGATCTATTCTTGTTTTAATGCAAGCAAAAGCCTGGGAAGATTCTCAGAGGAAAATTTCTAGCATAAAACAGAAGAAGATAAAGAATAAGCCAAAGGTTGCTAGAAGTGGAAAAGGAACTGGAAAGTCTGAAAGCAAAAAAGCAAAAGGTACTGCAAAAATGAAACGCTTACGGCAAACTGGTCACGTCGATGACGCAGCCTCTTTGCTGGAAGATTTATTTAATTCCTAAATAGGAGATAACAAATGGCTATTGCTACAAATACGTCGCTGACTTATAGTTCAGTTGCGATTCGTGAACAATTGTCGGACGTGATCTACAATATCGCTCCTATGGATACACCCTTCATGTCAGGTTGTGCAAAAGAAACAGCGGAAAATACTTTCTTTGAATGGCAAGTAGACACGATTACGGCTGGTGCAACGAACCGTAAAATCGAAGGTGACGATAGCATTGCTGCTACCGCTAGGGTGCTTCCAACGCGACTTGGAAATTACTGCCAGATATCGCAATATGTAAATCAAACATCTGGAACTGACGACGCGATGAACTATGCCGGTCACGGCAAACATCAAGCCTATCAATTGGCTAAAAACGGCAAGCGTATGAAAAGGGACATGGAATCCATGTTGCTTGAAAATATTGTACGTGCCGCCGGTAACTCAACCACAGCTAGAGCATCTGCTGGTGTTCCTGCGTGGTTAGCTACAAACTATGTATCTATGAATCCAACATCCGGTTCTCCGACTGCTGGTGCAACAGGTACGACCGCTATGGTAGAGTCTACGGCTACTGCTACCATTACTGAAGCTGGCATTAAGAACGTCATCAAAGACTGTTATGATGCTGGTGGTAACCCTGACTTGATCTTATGTCCGTCTGGTATCAAACAGACTGTCTCTGATCTAGCTCAGTCCGTATCATCTCTTCAAACTAATACGAAGGGTGATGGACCTGCTCACGTTGTTGCAGCGGTTGACGTTTACGTAAGTGATTTTGGAACTTTTAAAATCGTAAGTGATCGTAACGTAAAAAGCTCTGAACACGTGTTCTTTTTGGATATGGACTTTTGGGCCATTGCATGGCTCAGACCATTCCAGACTGTCGAACTTGCTAGAACTGGTGATGCTCATAAGCAGTTGTTGCTTGCTGAGTATGGCTTAGTCGCTAAGAACGAGAAGTCAAGCGGTATTCTCGCTGATTGTGCAGCGTAATAAGTATCGGGGGGTGGCAACACCCCCCATCTTATGCAAGAATTAGAAACTAATTGTCCTAATATTCAGGACGACTATGGCGGTAAGATAATATTCCCATTCGGGCCATGTATCTACCAGAACTTTATTTCTGATGAGTTAAGAAAATCTCTTCTTGAAGAAGGAAAGAGAATCAGAAATAAGGATCATGATTATGGTAAAAGATTAGCTGGGAATATGTATTTCGGTGGTTCATATAATTATGATAATGAATATATAGTAGAGGTCTTTCCAGAGTTTCTTAAAATTCTTTTCCAGTGGTTTGATTTCATGGTTTACCATTATGATGGTGGTCGTGTAAACTTTGCACCAGGGAAAGAGGACTTAGAAGTTAATCTTGATACTCTATGGATAAACTTCCAACGACGATATGACCATAATCCACCTCATCAGCACCATGGTATTGTTTCGTTTGTTGTATACTTGGATGTACCTGAAGGTATATTCGATGAACAGGCTAACTCCAATGTTAAGGATGCTGGGCATATAGTATTTAAGTATGGGGAGTCTATTAGCCCACTTAGTATTAGTATGTGGAATGTAACTCCTCAGAATAATCTGATTCTTATGTTCCCTGCTACCTTAGATCATATGGTTCATCCATTCTGGGTAGACAAGGAGCGCATAAGTGTATCTGGTAATTTTACATTAACTGATAGAATTGTAATAAGTCAAAATGGAGCATAGAAATGGAAACAGATTCTGACCTTCAAGCAATTGCCAATAAAATGGTAAAGAAAAAGAAGGCCATTCCCAAAGTAGAGAAGCCTAAAGAACCAACTGATGCTATAGGTTGGTTAAAGAAAGCGTATATCGACAATGATCCTGCCGATGGTGCGCCTAAAGTGGGGAATATAGGCTATGTCTAAAAGAATGGTTGTAGATCAAGAGCCTTGGCGAAGGACTGATTTTTATTATAGTGAATTTGATGATGAGGTCACCCTGAATACAGTGCAGGATGCACAACCTATTGTTGATGAAAACAAAAGGAAGATGAATCAATATGGTGATAAGTTATCAGTAGGTAAAAGGGGTGAATGGCATCATGCTGCAACTGTTCCAATTAATATTTGGGAGCAGTGGATGAAGGATACTGACGGAGCTATTCAAAAAGATTCTAAACTCCTTGCTGCTTATCTTAATGATCCAGACTATAAGTATTTCAAAGTAGCACCAACAAATATCTAAAGGGTATAAATTATGTATAGACGAAGCGATGATGGTAGTTTCAATAGTTGGGATGTTCAGAGTGTAATCACAGTAGGTTCCTCTGCTGTCGCAACTAATGTTACTTCTGCAAAAATATTAGGCATCCATACGGATGGGGAGATTTATTTCAACTTCTCTGCGTCTTCAAGTGCCTCCGTTAGTACTGCTAACGATCTGAAACTTGCTGCTGGACTTACATTTATTAATGTACCTAAGTTCTCTGGGCAGGGTGTATCTCAGTATATGCACCACCAGAGAGTAGGTAGTTCTAATGTAAGCATGAGGCTTGTTCACGTCTAATGGCGATTGGTACGTTCGCAGAGTTAAAGACTGCTGCGGCTAATTGGCTTGATAGGAGTGATCTGACTGATCGGATACCAGAGTTTATTGCTCTGGCAGAGGCTAGGTTTAATCGTATTCTAAGAATCAGGGATATGGAAACTGTTTCTACTGCGATCTCTACGACTGCGGGAACAAGGGAATACTCATTGCCTACAGGGTTTGTGCAGATGAAGGAGTTTCATCTTACCACTGATCCTATAACTCCATTAGCTTATATCACACCTGAGATGATGTCCAGGTTACAGGCTGGAAGTACCAAGGCAAAGCCTAAAGTCTTTACAATTATAGCAGATAATGTAAGGTTAGGACCAAATCCTGATGCAGTATATACTACGTCTATGCTATACTATAAAACATTTACTGCTTTATCAGGGTCAAATACTACTTCAGAGATGCTGACTAATAATCCAGATGTATATTTGTATGGAACATTATTGGAGGCAGAACCCTTTATTATGAATGATGCAAGGGTTCAGTTATGGGCTACTGCTTTTAGACAGGCAGTGGAGGATATACAAAATCAGGACAATAAAGACCGTCACTCTGGTTCTGAATTAAGGGTTATAAATACTGGCGGATATTATTAGGGGTATATAAAATGTTAAATAATTTTGCATCAACACAACAGGGTGGATCAGGCACAGTAACCACCACTACAATTCTTGACGGTACGATTGCTAATGCGGATGTAGCATCTGATGCAGCCATTGATGTCAGTAAAATTAATTTTGGTAACACTTTGGAGATTGAGACTTCTTCTGGCGACCAGATATTTGAAATGGATAATAATGCTTCCAATTCTTCAAATTTCCAAATTAATAATGGCGCGGGTAATGCTAGGACTGACCTCTATTTAGATGGCAGTGCCGTTATTACACTGAAAAATCAAATGGTAGGTATTGGTGACACCAGCCCTTCATACGCTCTTGATGTCAATACTACTGGTAGATTTACTACCGATCTTATAGTTGGCGGAAACCTAACAGTAGGTGACGGTGGTGCGGAGGATCAAAAGGTTGTCTTTAATGGCAATGCCCAAGACTTCTATGTTGGACTTGATGATTCTGCTGATGATTTGATTATAGGTCTGGGTTCTGCTGTTGGTACAACTCCTGCAATATCTATCAATGCAGATAGGGATGTAACGATCTCAGATGGCGCTATTGATTTTGATATTGCTTCCCATGACACGTCAAATGGATTGAAACTTGGCGGAACACTGGTTACATCTACTGCTGCTGAACTTAATTTGCTTGATGGTAAGAGTTCAGTCGGAGATGCTTCTGGGCCAGGTTCAGCAACTGATAATGCTATTGCACGATTTGATGGCACTGGTGGTAAGACATTACAGAACAGTTCTACTACTATTGATGACAATGGCGACATAGTTGTTGGTGGAACAACTCCAACTATTACTATAGGAGATGGTGGTACAGAGGATGCTGCATTAGTCTACGATGGAAATGCTAAAGACTTTTATATTGGATTAGATGATAGTGCAGACAAACTTGTTATTGGTGAAGGTTCAACGATTGGAACAAATAGCATCCTTACTATAACGGATGACACAGTGACCGTTGGTGACGGTGCTGCTGTAGATACAGCGATTGTATTCGATGGGAACGCTAAAGACTTTTACGTTGCCTTAGATGATTCTGCGGATAAGTTATTGATTGGTGAAGGATCGACCGTAGGAACTAATCCCATTCTAACTATTACGGATGATACGGTTACCGTAGGTGATGGGGCAGCAGTAGATACTTACCTGAACTTTGACGGTAATGCAGTTGATTACCGCATTGGCTTAGATGATGGTACTGATAAATTAGAAATAGGCGCAGGAACATCGCATGGCACTACGGCTGCTATCACGATTGATTCCTCTGCTGACATGACGCTGGGCGGAAGCATTGCTTGTGCAGATGAAGTAATCAGTAGACCCAGATTTACGGATTATGCTGAAACATTAAATGCCATTGGAGATACTGGCGGAGGTTCTGACACAATTGATATTGAGTCTGGCAATGTAGTTTCCGCAACAGTATCTACTGGTACCCAAACTTTTGTATTCGGTAACCCATCTGCTACAGGAAAATCCTGCTCATTCACTCTGCTTCTAACTAACGGTGGATCACAAACAGTGAACTGGCCTGGTGCGGTTGACTGGGCTGGTGGTTCTGCTCCCAGTTTAACTTCTTCCGGTGTAGATGCGCTTGTATTCACTACTATTGATGCTGGAACAATATGGTATGGGTTCGCCGCAGGGTTAGACATGGGTTAATAGGAGATATATAATGGCGAAAGAAACTGCATCATATATTAGTCAATTAGTAGCTACTAATCCTGTTGCCTCTGATTCTGTATCAGTTGGTGACGATCATATTAGGATGGTAAAGGATGTTCTGAAGACACAGTTTAGCGGTCTTACAGGAACAACAGCTATTTCTGCATCTGAAGCAGAGATGAATTACCTTGATATTGCTACACTTGGCACGTCAGCAGATTCAAAAGTTCTTACTCAAGCATCAGGTGTAGTTACTATTGCTGGCGATGTAGTTGTCAGTGGTACAACCCCTAAAGTAACAATAGGTGACGCTGGCGCGGAAGATACAACGCTACTTTTCGACGGCAATGCACAGGATTATTATATTGCACTCGATGATTCTGCGGATGATTTACTTATTGGTTTAGGTAGTACAGTTGGAACAACACCTGCGATAAGCATTGATGAGAACTTAGCCGTAAAGACTTATGGCGATATCACAATGACAGGCACCACTCCTACTTTGACAATAGGAGATGCGGGTGCAGAAGATACAGCTATTATATTCGATGGAAACGCTCAAGATTTTTATATAGCATTAGATGACTCAGCAGATGATCTACTAATTGGGCTAGGCTCTACTGTGGGTACGACACCAGCAATATCAATTGATGAGAATTTGGCTGTAAAAACGTATGGTGATATCACCATGACTGGAACAACGCCAACATTAACAATTGGTGATGCCGGAGCGGAAGATACAGCCATTGTTTTCGATGGCAATGCTAAGGACTTCTATGTAGCGTTGGATGATAGCGCAGATAAATTACTTATTGGTGAAGGCTCCACTGTTGGTACTAATCCTATCCTAAGTATAACAGATGATACTGTTACATTAGGGGATGGTGCTGCGGTTGACACAGCTATAGTCTTCGACGGGAATGCAAAGGACTTTCATATAGCGCTAGATGATAGTGTTGATAAACTAATTATCGGTGAAGGGTCTACTGTAGGAACAAATGAGATACTAAGTATTACTGATGATACGGTTACAATAGGTGATGGATCAGCGGTTGACACTTATCTTAATTTTGACGGAAACGCGGTAGATTTCAGGATAGGACTTGATGACGGTACCGATAAACTTGAGATAGGAGCAGGTACATCACATGGAACTACCGCCGCAATAAGTATTGATAGTGCGGCAGATATGACATTAGGTGGTTACCTAGCGTGTGGTGACGAACAAATTAGGCGACCGGAATTTATAGATTATGCGGAAGCCGTAAACGCTATAGGTGATGCAGGTGGTGGTACTGATGCAATCGACATTACATCTGGAAATGTTGTAACAGCAACGGTGTCCACTGGTGCTCAAACTTTTACTTTTACTAATCCATCCGCAGATGGAAAGTCTTGTTCTTTCACGCTTATCTTGACGAATGGCGGTTCACAGACCGTGAACTGGCCGGGTTCTGTCGATTGGGCCGATGGCTCCGCTCCATCACTAACGTCTTCAGGAAAAGATGCGCTTGTATTCACAACTATAGACGCAGGAACCATTTGGTATGGGTTTGCTGCTGGTCTTGATCTCAAGTAGAGATAGGAGAATTATGTAATGCCATTAGGATCAGCAAAAGTCGGATTATTCGGAGCGGCAGGTGTTTCCGCAGGTGGTGGTGATCGCGGGTTGAAGTTTTTAGGACTGCACTCCGATGCTCCCAGCTATACCGTATACAACGTGATTGAATACATTACTATTTCATCTACTGGAAATGGAACAGATTTCGGAGATGCAACACGTGCTGGTCGACAACCAGCTTGCGCTAGTAATGGTGTAACAGATAGAGGTCTTATGTGTGGTGGTAGTGATAATCCCGCTCCTTTCGATGACGGTGTTGGTACCGTTGTAGATTCAATAGAGTATGTAACTATTTCATCCGCTGGTAACGGATCAGATTTTGGAGATTACTTTCGAGCAGCGCATACACAAGATTCAACTCAAGGGGGCGGAAGTAATGGTACTGGTGATAGGGCTGTTTGGAATCTAAATAGTTCAGATAAAACACAGATTGGATATAACACGGTTTCCAGCGCTGGGGATTCCACTGATTTTGGAGACCGGACAATTACAACTAGTGGAAATGGTCCTAATGGTGCATTTGCCTGTAATGGTACAAATAATAGGGGCGTCTTGATCGGAAGTATGGGTACTAGTACACCCGTACATTACCATTCCTCAACACAGACTATGGATTACATCACGATTAACTCTGCGGGAAATGCTACAGATTTTGGTGACACTGTAGCAATAATGACATCAATGGGTTCTTGCAGTAATGACACCAATGAGCGGGGTGTCGCGATGCATGGTTATTACAATGATGGAAGCGGTGATACGTTACTTAATACGATCCAGTACATCACGATTAACAGTGCAGGAAACGCCACTGACTTTGGAGACTTGATAGAGAAAATCGTACTAGCCCAATGCGGAAGTAACGGTGTAAATGAAAGGGGCTACCAGTACGGTGGTGATGGTTGGAATGAAAATAATGAAAGCGACACGATTCAATATATAACAATTAACTCGACAGGTAACGCATCAGACTTTGGAAATGCTTTGTTGGAATACGGGCATTCCGGTGCCACAGATAATGGATTTACTTAATTGATTGCATACAATGAATGGCATATATTTAAGGAAGCATTTGATAAGGAAACTTGTAATAAAATAATAGATTTAGGTAAGGACGATTTTGAATCTGGACAAGTTGGTGATAGAGATGAAGGCGAAGTAGATAAAGATAGAAGAAATAGTGATATAAAGTGGTTGACAGGTCATCGTTGGTTAATTGATTTGCTATTACCTTATATTGATTCTGCCAATGAGAGTGCTAAATGGAAGTATGATGTTAGATGTTTAGGGAGTCTTCAATTAACTAGATATGAGAAGGATGGTTTTTATGATTGGCATAAGGATGGTTTTGGAGATCATACAGTAAAGCAGGAATATGGAAATGATCCTAATAAATATGTAAGGAAATTAAGTGCGACTGTATTATTAAATGATAATTATGAGGGTGGTGAGTTTCAGTTTGCTTCTTATGATAAAACAAAGTGTATAATTTCTACACCAGAATTTAATACAGTAGGTTCCATTGTAGTTTTTCCTTCTTTTATGGATCATAGGATTGCACGCGTAATTAAAGGAACTAGATACTCGCTGGTTGCATGGTTTTTAGGTCCACCATTCAAATAAATATATGAATAAGGACGTATAATATGACAAAAGAAATTTCTATAGCCAAAGATAACAGCCTAGCTTTAATGAGTGAACTCAATATGGAGTTCGCTGTTATTGATGATAAGAAATTAGCCAAGATTTCAGAACGTATGAAGGAGATGGATAGAACTCTTAACTCCTTCAGCAAGAAGAATACTCAAACTACTGCTCAACTGATGTCATTGACTATGATGTGTGATGCTCCTTACCGGAGACTGCGTCAGGTCTTAGCAGAAATTGAAAATAAGAGAACTGTTCTGGAAGATTCAGCATTTGACTTGCGTAAAAAGAAAATAAAGTTGCGCGACCTGAGAGCTAAAGATGATGAACTTTCAATAATAGAAGCTGACCAGTTACAACATGGTCTGCATCGATCTAAAACATATATTGAAGCAACTCTAAAACAGCTCGCGATGTTTCAAGATACGTATGAAGAGATTATGAAAACCCATAACATTCCAGAAAATTGGAATGAGCTAGATTTTGAAAAAGAAGAAATCTCAAATCACATCAGGATGGGTTTTCGTAATTGCATTAGGAACATACTAGTTAGTGGCGGAATGAACATGGGAACGATGGAATACCTAGAACAGTTCGGCATCCATCCGGTTACGGCAAAGAAGTTAATCGTAGATTACTTAGCCGAAGTAGAGGCGATGGTGGAAGATGGAAAGTATCCATCGGTAACCCACTTGTACGATTTCCTAGATCGGTGTGCCGATATATTCCAAGATGCTCACCATGCTGTGATGGCAAGAATAGGTATCACTGACCTAATAAAAGATGAGTACATATTCATGGAGATGCGTGACGTAGCGTGAATCTTCTTGTTGGTACGCCCTGTTATGGGTGTCTTATGACTATTGATTATTTCAATAGTATGACGCACCTACTGCGTGACGGATTACAGCATGGAGTTAATGTTACCTTTATGCAGATTGGTAATCAGGTGACAAAGAAAGCGATGAACTACATCATCAGCTATTTTTATACCCATCAAGATTATAGTCATCTTTTGTTTATAGATGCGGATACTGGTGTAGAACAAGGTGGAATTGGTAAATTGCTAAATAGTGGTAAGGATGTAATTGGTGCACCTGTTGCATTAAAGGGCTTTAATCCAGATGGAACTCCTGTATTGAATGTAGGAAAGATTCTTTCTAAGGAAGGATCAATTGCTAATGTTGAGCATGTAGGTAATGCTTGTATGTTACTAAGTAGAAAAGCGGTAAATGCTTTAATTGAAAATGCCACTCCGTATACTGATCCTACTAAATATAGTCGCGGTGATGAGGCTCAAGATAAAGCATGGGATGTATTTTATGTTGGAGTAATGGAAGACGGGCAATATCGTCCACAAGATTTTAGTACTTGCTGGACATTGAGAAACAAATTGGGTATCGATGTTTACTGCGATTTAAGTATTAAGACAACACATCAGGGAACCCATCAATTCAAAAGTTGGAGTTAAATATGAAGTATGCAAAAGTAGAAGGCGGAAGCGTTGTCCAATATCCGTATGACCATGGTATGTTACGGAAGGATAATCCAAATACAAGTTTTCCAAGCGATTCTTTGCAGAGGGCTGACATCCGTTCAGGTTATGGTATTGTAGAAGTTACAGAAGTAGCAAGACCACAATCAACTACCCACAATGTTTCAGAAGTAACACCCGTTTTGGTTAGCGGTAATTGGACGCAAACATGGGGACAGGTCGCCAAGAGTGCAGAAGAATTATCAAATGATGCAGTCAATGCTCGGTCTAATGAGTACGGATTACCAGCAGACCAGATTGAATTTATCACGGAGAACGGTCTGGATGCATGGCAAGCCAAGGTTGCTGAAATAAAGGCAAGGCATCCAAAGTAATGGCTTTAATCCCGATAGATCAAGTCGGGCAGATAGGCATTGTCAAGGATATTAATGCTTGGCAATTGCCAAATAACGTCTGGACCGATGGTAATAATATAAGAGCAGAGCATGGGGCTATTCAGAAAACCCCCGGCTATAAGGAGGTTATGGCTTCCTGTCCTATTGCACCTTACTATGTAACTAACTTGGTAGCTGGTACTACATCCTTCTGGGTTGTAGGGGGGTTGACTAAGATATACGTGCATAATGGCTCTGCATGGACTAATATCACCAGGCAGACTGGCGGTTCTGATGTAAATTATAATGCTACAGCTAAGGAAAACTGGACATCTACTGTATTAGGTGGTGTCCTGGTTATGTCTAATGGATATGATGTCCCACAGTTCTGGGCATTAACAAATGGTCTTCCAGTTATCACCACTAATATGGCTGATCTTAGTAACTGGTCTGCATCTACTCATTACCCTTTCTCTGTTAAAGCGTTTCGATCTTTCTTGGTTGCCCTTAATGTAACCAAGGCTGGAACAGCTTATACAAGTCTAGTTAAATGGTCTCATGAAGCAGCTACTCAGGCACTTCCATCCTCATGGGATGAAACTAGCGCAACGGTAGATGCTGGGGAGTATGAATTAGCTGACTCAAAAGGGTCCATTGTAGATGGCTTACCCCTTGCTGACAAGTTTATGATCTATAAGCAGGACTCAATTCATGTTATGTCGTATGTTGGGTCACCATTTATATTCGCGTTCCGTCAACTGTCTCCAAATATTGGAGCATTCTCTAAGAACTGTATAGCAGAGTTTGGTGACAAGCATTTTATTCTAGGGAATGGTGACATATACGTTAATGATGGAATGAAAGTCCAATCCATCTTGCCGCACAAGATGAGAGATTACCTGTTTAGTAGTATGAATGGTGATGAAGCAGAGAAATCATTTGTTGCTGCTGACTATGGTGCTACTGAGATGTATGCTTGCTATGTATCTTCATCCAATGTAACTAATGTGCAGTGCGATAAGGCATTGGTATGGAACTGGACGAATAATACTTTTACAGAGCGTGATCTTCCAAACTTAGGATATATGACGTTTGGTGTTGAGGGCGACCCTCTTGCTTCTGCCTCATGGTCTGCGGACACAACGACTTGGGCAAACAATACTAAGAAGTGGAGTGAGGCTGGTGCGTCTTCTTTCTTCAATACTGCTGGTAAATCACTAGTTATGGCATCTCCAACTAATACTAAGATGTATAGACATAATACTGGAAATACATCAGACGGTACTAATATGACTTCCTATATTGAAAGGACAGGATTAACTGTGGATGAGTCAGGTCAGCCTAATCCAGCAACAGTAAAGAAAGTTCTATCTGTATGGCCTAAGATGTCATCCTCTGATGCTAATACTGTGAACGTCTACGTAGGCGCACAGATGTCAACAGAAGAAAGTATTACATGGGAAGGACCATATACCTTTAACCCTGACTCGCAATCAAAAGTTCCTGTTAGAGTTACGGGAAAATATATCGGTGTGAAATTTGAATCGACTGGTGACCAAACATGGAGGTTGGATGGCTATGCCCTGGATGTAAAAAATGCAGGGAATAGAGGCTCCAAGATGAACTAATGGCTACTCATGTTGACAGGGTAGAAAGGTCTGTAACCCATTATGAACCAGGACCATTACCAGTAAACAAAGAAGATTTAGACCAATATGTTGTGAATGAACTCAAAAGATTGGGAGATATACTGTTAAACCAAGCAACCTTCAGACTAGAGAGAATACATGAAGCGCCGTCAAGACCAAGAACAGGAGATATTAGATTTGCCGATGGATCGGACTGGAATCCAGGATCGGGCGAAGGAATTTATTGGTACGGAACAAGCTGGAATAAACTGTAAGGTTGTTTTAATCCAACCTGATGATCTGGAGATGGTATGGGATGAGGTAGTTCCATTAATCAATGCTGCCTTAAAGTATTCAGAAGGCGAGCTTCTTCCAGAAGATTTGATTGAGCCTTTGAAAACTGGAAAGATGCAGCTATGGGTTGCATTAAAAGATAATCATGTAATTGCTGCTATGATTACAGAGATTATAATATATCCAAGGAAAAGAGTATTAAGAGTAATTACAATAGCAGGTAAGGATGGTCATGGTATGAGTAAGTGGTATGGCTTTCTTCCCCTTATCGAAGGGTTCGCGTTAAGTAATAACTGCTCATCCCTAGAAGCATGGACAAGAAAAGGAATGGCAAAGAAGCTAAAAGACTGGGAACACAAATACATGGTGATTACTAAAGATTTGAAAGAGAGGATGCAATAATGGCAGTTATTAACCCTTATGATCCTGGGACTCCTGCTACACTACCTACCTATGGTGGCTCTCTAGGAGACTGGTCTGCAATAATGAAGTTTAAGCCATGGGAATTACTTGATAGATACCAAGACCCTACGTTTAATCCTCAATGGCTCCCTAATCTTTCACCTTGGATAATACCAGAAGAAACTCCTGATCCTGATATACCTGTAATACCACCTTACGTTGCTCCTGAATGGGTTGACCCTGATAATGGTAATGGAGAAAATGGTGATAATGGAACTGTTGTTAATGGTGGTCCAGGAGATATAACTTGGACTGTTCCCGATACAGGAGAATCTATTGTCTATGGTGTGGATACAGGCGGCACAGGAACAGAAGATATCGAAGGTATAAGTACAGGAGCAGTAGTGGATGGAACCGAAGAGGGTTATCCTGGGGCTACAGATCAAGGGCTTACAGACGCAGTAACAGCACAGGCTCTTGCAGACGCTCAAGCATTAGCCGATCAACAGGCAGCAGCACAAGCATTAGCAGCAGAACAAGCATTAATTGACCAGCAAGCAGCGGATGACTTGGCCGCACAACAAATAGCGGATGCACAAGCAGCATCGGATGCTCTTATCCTTGCTCAACAAGAAGATGAAGAAAGGATGAGAAATGAAGCAGCAGCAGAAGAAGAAGAAAGAATAAGACAAGAAGAGGCAGCAGCTTTAGAAAAACAAAACCTTGAAGATTCAGCTTATGCCAGTATAAGTACAGATAAAGATCAATGGGGTAGAGAACATTGGGAATCAAGCGGTAAAAATGAAGGAAGAGATTTGCCTGGCAATTTTGGAGATTATGTAGACAGCTATTCTGATTTAAGTTCTGCTTACTCTGGTACTATACAAGAGCCTGATGATTCAGGCGAAACTATCCTTGGTGCTAATACACCGCAATGGATTCAAAAGCCAGATGGCAGTTACGGATGGGTGTATCCTGGTACAGGAGGCATTGCTAGTACCGGACCTGTAGATGCTGGAACACAATTAGCTGGTGCTTCAGGCTATCCTAGATGGGAACCATATAATCCATATGCTCCACTTACTCCTAGCAGTATGGGCACTTACTGGCCGCAAGCTCCTACTGGAGGGGCCAATATAGGTTTACCGTGGACTTATCAGGAATGGCAGGAATGGGGTCAAGGCTATTAAGAAGTTTTATAAAGAGGAATAAATTATGTCAGGTGGAAGCAGAGTAACTAAAACAGAAACATCTCCTTGGGGAGTAATGCCTGGGGGAGAAGGTGATACATTCGAGTTTGGTGGGCAGAAATATCTAACTTCAGATTACCCAGAAGGTATTGGTCAACTACCTGCGCTTGTTGGAGCTTTCGGTGCTGCTAGGAATTTATATGATGTTGGACAATATGCTCCTTCATACTTTCCATCACAGACATATGCAGGGTTTGATCCTGCTCAACAGGCAGCACAAGAGGCTATCACTGGGTATGCTACTGGTGGAATACCAGATGCATTAAGCGCAGCAGCAAGAGCAGGATTAACTGGTGGACTAGGTTATGGCCTTGGTAGGATGCAAAGAGGTGAAGACCTTGCTCAACCATTAACACAGGCTCAGTATTCTGGATTAACACCATTTAGTCAGGAGCAGTATGGTGGCCTATTATCAGGTGATGTCGATTATACCTCTGGCCCATTTGGAGGGATGGCTTCAGCATATAGAGAACAGGCAGAGGATGAAATGAATAAGGCTCTTGCAAATGTAAGAGGAAAACAGGTTCTTTACCAGCCAGGCGGTGGAAGCAGGGGAGATATCTTTGCAGCCCAAGCAACTGAACAGGCGCAGAAGGATTTGAATAGAAATCTAGCATCGTTATATGGTGGCGCTTACACTAAAGCGCAGGAAGGAAGAGTACCAGCAGCACAGCTAGGTATGCAAGCGCAGCAGTATGGCATGGGTCTAGGCCCAGAAGGAGCCGCAGCAACACAAGGATTCTTAGGACAGTACCCATCTGTAATGGGTGCGCCTCTAGGTATGGCCGGTGCAGTAGGAGATGTAGGCGCACAGAGAAGGGCCATGACACAGGCTGGACTTGATGAGGCAATGGCAAGACACCAGTATAAATCTACCCTACAGCAGAACGCACTCCAGAACTACATGGCTGCGATCTCAGGAGAGTGGGGTGGAACAACTACAGCAACAGCACCAGGGCAGAGTCCTGCTGGTGCATTGATTGGTGGTCTAATTGGTAATGCAATATTACCTGGTTATGGGGCTTTAGCTGGTGCTGGTATGGGCATGAATTGGGGAGGGAGCTAGATTATGCCAAATGAAAACTTATGGTGGACAGACCCCCTACTAAAAGGTCTTGGAAGAGGCTACAATATAGTTTCGGGATGGGGACGGCGTGGAAAAGAGGCAGCATTTGGCCTTGGGGAGACAGAAGAAGAAAGACAAGCAAGATTAGAAAGATACATAATAGAAAGAAGTCAGAGAGACTGGGCAAAGCAAGATGCTGCTTCACCTTATGATAAGGGGGAAGAAATTCGTGGCGTTGGATTAGCTAAAGGTTATACACAAATAGATTATCCTGGAGTTCTGGAAGCTAAAGGAAGGTACATTGGTGCCCAAGACCCTGGATTAGAATATCAGCCTGGTGTAGGCGTTGTTTCGCGAGTTACTAAAAAAGAAAAAGATGAAGAGTCTGAGTTTGATAAATATATGAAGATGCAATTCCTAAGTAAACTTATAGAAAGGCCAAAGGCACCTAGTCCTGGGTATGCTACAAGGGCTGGTACTACTAGGCAACCTGTTGCTACTTCCCTTATGCAGACTTATCCTCAACGACGACAGGATGATCTATTAAACTTTCGTTATGGACGATCTTATGGGAGGATGGTATAATGGCAGCAGCAGCATTACCGTGGATTCTTGGCTCAGCCAGAACAGCAAGAATGATGCGGCCCCTTTGGCGCCTTGGTAAAAAAACGTATGCTAGAAAACCTTGGCAAGATGTAAGGTATGCAGATACCGCTGCTGGAACAGGTGGTAGAACCTCTACTGCTTTTGAAACTATTTTCCCGCCTAAAACAGGAGGAGCAAGAACTTTGGAGGCTTTTACGAGGGAGCCAGGATTTGTAAAAAGACATCCCTTTATAGGATATGGTGGAACAGCAGCAGCATTAGGTGCAACACCTGCTCTCTTTAGTGGAGGTGAAGAGGAGGCTCCTATGCCTATGGCTATTCCAAGTCAGACTCGTGGAGTAGGACCACCTTCAGTTCTTCCGTCTGCTCTTGAAAGGTCTAAATCTGCAAGACAAAAATGGATGAAAAATCTTCAAACTGCGACAATGTATGGTGGTATATTAGGCGCGATTGATCCTGATAAAAAAGAAAGTTTCAATAAAGATGTATCAGAAGCAATGAAACAAATGTCTGGATATACACAGAATACAGAATTAGCCAAGATATCAGATGCGGCACTAAAGGCAGGTCAGACGCCAAGAGAAAGATATATGGCCATGATTACAGAGGGCGCCACACCTGAAGAAGCTGCTCTAGTCTCAGGACATCAGGTTGAATTGATGAAGGCAGAGCAAACTTCTATGGGTGCTAAAGCACAAGTCTGGGATCAGATTATGCAGACTCTTATGGCAGGTGACACACAGACTGCTGCTCTTATGCTTGTTCAAGCCTGGGGTACAAATCAGTTAGGTGGAGCACCAATGTCTGAAAACTTACAGGTAAGAATGGAGGCTGCTACTGCATTACTTACAGGAATTGCATCAGGTGAAACATCACCCACTGCGCCAGGAGCGGGATCAGGTATTACAGATATTAGTTTAGCCTAATGCCTAATATTCAATTCAAATATAATGGGCAAGACTTCAAGGCTAATGTTACTTCTGACTTCTTAGAACTTGGTGAAGAGGAACAGAGAAGAAGATTAGAAAGTGACATTGCAAGTGAGCATGGTCTTAGATCAAAGCCTACTGGAGAGAAGGGATTTCTCCATACCCTTGGTTTGCTTGAGCGTCCTGCTCAAGCACTTAAGGTTGGTGTAAAGGAAAGCCTGTTAGGTGGCGGTATGTTTAAGGCACTGGGTCAGATAGACCTTACGCCACAAGAGGGCTTTCTCACAGGACTTAAGCGTGGCTGGCTTGGTCAAGATGAAATAAGAACTCAAGACTTTCTCCCTGATGATTTACCAGGATGGTACAGAGGAGTGCTGGGGTTCGCTGGTGATGTAGTAACTGATCCCCTTACCTTTTCAGGTGGACTGATAGGCAAGGGGATTTATACTGCGGGTAAAGGAATCAGGGCTATGACTCCACGACCTGTTGCTCTTGCTTTACAGTCTGTCAAAGAATCTCAGAAGATGCAGGACTTTGCCAGGGCTTTGAATGTACCTCTTGGAGATGCAAAGAAGGTAAAGGGTATAGCTACTGAGTCTGGTAAGGTTAGTAGTGAGATAGAGCATGAGTTAGCTAGAGAAGTCCCTAAAATAAGGCACTGGCTTGAGGGTAAGGCCAGAGATACAGGCAGGTCTACTGAGACTGTCCATGCTGCCATGCGTAACTGGATGGATAGACGCAAGTTATTCACTGACCATGATGAAAAGCCATTAACAAATAAATGGTATGAGAAGGATGGCAAAATCCATGCAGGAGATGGAGACAGGTATAGTAATGAAAATCTTGTAATTCAAAAAGAGATAGATAATTTAAGAGTAAATACTGTAAAAGATATTGGTGAAGATGGTATAGAATATGTAGATAACTGGTCAAATACTCTAGAAAGGATGCGACGGAAGGAAGTTGCAGATCGTATCAATGTTCCTGCGACTATGTTTCGTCATTACTTTCCAAGAGAACTTACGCCATATGGTCGAGAAGCGGTAGAGCAAAAAAGATTTGCAGAAGAGTTTTTTCCTACTGAGAAGATAGGATCACTTGATGATCCTGCTGTATTTTATCCTAAAGAATCTTACAAACATGGTAGATCACTTGGAGAAGTAGGGCACGATGATATAAATGCAGAGATGTTCGCTGCTATTGAAGGGACTTCTAAGCCTAATCCTGCTGATATTCCTATTGAGAAGCAGTTTTTCCATGGCGATCCTACTGTTGCTATTGGGCTACGTTGGGCTGCTGATGCAGCATCCAGGCAGAAACAATGGTTTATAGATGAGGTTACAGACTGGGTTGTGGCAGGAAGAAAGGTAGGTGCATCAACTGAAGTAAAACCTTATGTTAATGTAGGGCGATGGGTAAGGAAAGACCCAGATAATCCTGAGTTATTTCAGCAAAGGATTATGCAGAAGGGTGGCTCATCGGCTGGTATTGAGGACTGGGTTCCCCTTACTGAAGATATGGCAGGGTGGCAGACAGTCAAAGGCATCCCGAATAAGTACGTTAATGAAAAAAGTATTAATGATTTAGCAGAACTTGATGCCAATACTGCACAGGCTATGTCATTACGCAAAGGCGACAATGCAATGGATGCAGCCAAGAAGGGAAGAGAGGCTTTCAATAAAAGGTGGGCTGAAACAGACAGGGTAGAGATGGTCTTTAAGGCTCCACGAAATGTAGCCAAGCAGATAGAGCAGCAGCTAGACATTATGGGTGCTTCTGTTCCTGACCATGAAGGATTAAGAAAGTTCCTCAAGTTCTATGATGGTATTCAGAATCCTTGGAAGGCATGGACGCTGGCAGTAAGACCTGCTTACCATACTCGTAATGCTATTGGTAATATATTCAATGCTTATATTATTACAGGTCTTGGCGAGAATATACCAAAGGCAATAAGTACATTTAAGGACGCAGCCAAACTGCAATACTATGCACGATGGGAGGGCAGCGACCTAATGAGGAGGCAGACTGTTGATCGCCTCAGAGATATGGAAAAGGGAGCGCAAACAAAGTTTGTAGAATCATTACCAGAAGTGAAGGATTCTGATTGGCTTGCTGCTAACTATGCTGATACCAGATATTCTATGCGTGAGATATCAGACGAGGCGTTGAATCGTGGTATTACCTCTGGTCACTATCATAAGGATATAAACAGAGATGCTGTGAATAAGATAGAAGCAGCGCATGGAGTTGGAGAAGGTGGAAGAATAGCAAGAGCACTAGGTATGGATAACCCTGCTGTTAGGGCTGGCTTTGCTTTTGGCGGTACGATTGAGGGTAATGCCAGGTATGCTGTCTTCTTGAATACTTTGAGGAAACTCAAAGCAGGTGACGATATGGAATGGATTGCACCTGATGGCAGGAAGATAAAGATATCAGAGTTCGATAATCCCAAGCATGAATTCTGGACTAGAGATATGAAGGAACTTCCTGATGGCAAGTTTGAAAGGCAGTGGCGTCGGATGAGTAGGCGTGATGCTGAGTTTGATATAGCATCCAATGAGGTGAAGGCTGCACTCTTTGATTACTCTGATCTCTCTGTGTTTGAGAGAAACTGGATGAAGAGGCTCATGCCTTTCTACACCTGGACGAGAAAGAACTTCCCTGTTCAGATTAAGCATCTTGTTCTCAATCCCCAGAGGGCAGAGAAACTACACCTTGCTAAAGAACAGTTCGAGTATGAGACTGGTGAGCTGGATTGGTCAGACTATGGTGCATTCTGGGGTAAGAGAGCACCTGTATTCTTAGGCAAGGAAAGCAAAGGAGTTATCAAAGCCTTTACCCTTCTGAATACTGTTCCATTGGCAGAGTTGCAAAGAATTCATAGCCCTAGAGAACTAATAACTGAGATGATATCTCCTTTACCGAAGGAACTCTTTGAGCAACTTGCAAACTATGATACCTTTAGGCAAAGACCTATCACAGAATACAAGGGTCAGAGTAAGGACTTCCTTGGTGTAGCCCTTCCTCCTAGATTGTGGAAATTAGCACAGCTTATGGTTCCACTAGGTGAGATAAATAGGCTTAATCCTGGTGGTGTCTTTGGACAACAGTTAGTTGATCCTGTTACTGGTCAACAGACAGTGACTAGAGGCTGGGGTGGCTGGGGAGCAATGAGAGAGAGTGGCCCTTCTGATATAGCTGAAGCAGCCAGGTGGCTAAGGTTTTTCTCTGGCGTTAGAGTATATGATATTAACCTTGATAAGCAGAGATACTTTATGAATAAGAATCTGCGACGAGACTTGACTGACCTGAAAGGTAAGTTAAAGTGGGCACAAGCAAGAGGAGAAAACAGACGAGCAGAGCAACTACTTCTATTGATCGAAGCTGTACAAAGGCAGGAGGAGTTTGATCCAATGTTTAGAGGACGATGAAAAAGTTATTAGTGTTGTTACTGTTGCTACCACTAGCAGCATCATCTAAGATGTTTCCCCATGAAGTTCCAATATCATCTATATGCTGGGACAGTTGGGAAGAAGCAATCAAATACCATAAAGAGATACTGGAAGAGTATCCAGTAGGAAAGGGTGTAATAAACAATCCTAATGGAACTACGTTTGCTACTATCACAGTCAATCCAAAAAAACCATCATGGTCATATGTTCATTTTCACCATAACATAGAGACAGGAGAACAAGTAGTCTGTGCTATGGGCGGTGGTACTGAATGGGAAGTCATTACCACTAAAGATGAAAAGGAAATAGAGATATGAATGATACTGTAGACATTGATCGCTTTGAGATAGGTAGACTTTGCCAAAAGGTTGATGCAATGGAAGCGTCTTTGCGTGAAAATACATTACGTTTAAACTCTTTAGAAAAACAATTGGAGCGTACTAAGGGTATCGGTATCGGCGTCGTGCTAGGAATTGTAGGAATAAGTGGTGCAACTGCATCAATGGTTACAAAATGGCTTAGTGGATAAAATAATGAAATGCAAACATTTAGAGCTAGTTAAGGAAACTTATGGAAACCATCTATTTTTTACTGTACAACTTAGTCTTGTATTACTCTTTCTTTCAATTGTTTCTATAATACATGGCTTATGTCCTTGGATTTTAACCGGCACAGTCTCAGATAAAATTAAAAATTTAAATAATATTTTATCCGAAAGATGAACTATTATTATAAATTTAATCAGGTATTTAGAGGAAGACATGCAGGGAGAACTGGATGAAAATAGATGCTAAATTCTTTAGTGCAATATTATTTCTGGTTGCTCAAACAAGTGGGGCTATCTGGTGGGCTTCGTCTATATCTTCGGAAGTGGAAAGGTTGGCTGGAGTACAAGGCACATCAATACCTGCGCTGGAAGAAGCGATTAAGGGTCTGGATGTAATGAAGTTTCAAACTGAACAGATCAGTGATGAACTAAAAAGAATCAGGGAATCTAATTCTGATATAGCAAATCAGCATAGTAGATTATTTGACATACTTCGTAATCAAGGATCGGCTGGACCTATGCAGCAAAGCAGTAAGGGTTATGGCTACGGCGATTACTAATGAGCGATGCGATTGATGTAAGCGATAGAACTAAATTCGCTATGCCAATACGCAACCTGATCTCTTTGGTTGCTTCTGTTGCTGTTGGAGTATGGGCTTACTTTGGTATCATTGAAAGGCTAAACCGCATAGAAACAGAGATGATCCTTGTCAACTCTGACTTAGTCAAGAACACGGAGTTCAGGATCAAGTGGCCTAGAGGTGAACTTGGGGCGTTACCCGCAGATGCAGAACAGTTCATGCTAATTGAACACTTATCGGGGGAGTTCGACAAACTTCTACACAATATCGAAACAGGTAAAGCTCCATTCGATCAGCAGCAAGCACTCACACTAGACTTCTACAAACAGAGAATCGAAACTCTTGAGGGGAAGGTGGAGACATTAAAAGATACAGTAGCAGACTTAAAAGCTCATAATGGGAACGCAAAATGATTATTAAAACAATGTTTGTGCTTATGTTATTCCTTAATGGAAGCCTCATTGAGTTCATGGGCCACCATGAGAACGAGCAAGGAGAGTGGGTAGAGATGGGGGTGCCGGGATGTCTCGCTATGAAAAGAACGTTAAGTCGGAACGGATGGAAAGATAACGCCGACACTAATACAAGATATGCTTGTGAGAAACACAAGGTTGCAGTAGAAAATAACTGGGAGGGACGCGAAGTAGTGCGTAAGATACTTGACTGATGACTATTACAGAGGCGGCACAAAACAAAGTAGACCAAGTAATAAATGGGGAAGGATTCTTAGGAATCTATCTGGAAGGTGGCGGATGTTCAGGCTACAGAATCAAGCTATCGCCCACTGGAGAGCTACCAACGGATGCGACCCTTATATCTGGCTCAGAAACTATCTACTCTGATGCCAATTCCCTTAACTTACTTGGAGATGCAGTTATGGATTGGGACAACGACCCATTCAGACCATCGTTTCATTTCACCCCACCTACGGGAGCATCTTCCTGTGGTTGCGGTTCATCATTCACACTTTAATGGAGATAATATGGACATAATCAAAAAACTATGGGCAGAAATTAGGGAGAAACCTTTATGGGCAGTCGTAATATTAATCGTAGTTATGTATCTCTTTGGCTAGTCCTTTTCTCACTGAGTATCGCAGGATGCAGCAGTCTAAAGAGCAGCCTGATAACCGGGGCAGCGACTTCCGCAGTTGTTGGTGCAACGAGTGTCTTGCCGGGGGGTGTGATTGTACCAGCGCTAGTAGGAGGAGCAACGGCTGCGACTGTCTCTGCGGTGAGTGCGGCGGGCCAGACTAAAGGTGAGCCTATTTCTGTAACTGCGGATACTGTGGTCAACAAAGCGCCGGATAATTTCTGGACTCTCTTAGGTAAACTCGCTTCAACAGGAGGATGGTTATTAATATTAGTGTTAATAGTTCCGATGGTTCTGGGATGGATACTACCAGGACCACTGGAACGCAAGAAGAAAAAGAAATAGTCCTCATTAAATGGCGAGACATATTACAGACAGCAGACTGGACACCTGCCAATGAAGTCAACTGCCCTACTCTTCAGAGTATTGGGTGGCTCATCTCCAAAGATGAGAAAGAAGTAAAGATAGGGAGTACGCTTGTGGTTCATGCAGCAGATGATCCACAAGGTACTCCCTTTTCTATTACAGCCTTTCCCATCGGCTGTGTTGAGGAAATTAAACCTATCTCATAATACTTCTTTGAGTGATTGCTCTTATCCCATTATAATATCCTTCACCATCTAGTCCCTCAAGCATGATGATGCCTCTCCACCACTGGTACTCAGTATCCTGACACCACGTTTCAGTGTACTTAGGATGTGAGTAGCAACCAGCAGATAAACCAAATATCTTTTGACCATCTGGTTTAGTCTGTTCAGCGTGGTTGTATAGATGAGAATGACCCTGTACCGCAGAGCAATGTAACTTTGTAATCATGGCGTAGCCTATGTGTACAGAGCTAATAGGTCTTCCCATTACACCTGATGAAAAGTAATGACTAAAGGTAATCCCCTTGATAGTAACGCACTTCTTAAAGGGTGTCACCTTCCATCCAAATCCCTCATATTCTAAGTCTTCTATTCCAATAGCGCCATCAAGTTCTGGTGTGTTATTGATAGCCCTTGTTATTCTATCTTCATGGTTGCCTAAACACATATGTAATTTAGGTTTGTACCCACGTATTCTTTTAATAGGAGCGAATAGTTTTTTCTGTGCGTCTATTACAGCCTTCACATCTTTCTTATATCTCCTGCCCTCGAACCCCTTGGTTCCTCTATCATAAGAGGAGAGGCTTGGCATATCAGCCATATCCCCTATACAGACAATTACTTGGGGCCTTTCCTTTGCTATGAACTTACCCAGTGCAGTAAACCTACTGTTATCATAGTCAGGATGGGCATGAGGATCACCAATAACTAAAAGATTCATTTGTCTGGCCCTCTTGCGTCTGGACTGAACAACACTACGTTGTCCGGCCTGTTAATTCTCCTTAAAAAGATTGTCCACATCTGCTCTTCCCATACGTCTTCTGCCTCCTTAGATTGCTCTATTAAATGGTTCATCAGTTGCTTCTCATCTACTAATTCATTATCAATACATACATTGATTAGCGCACAAGCAGCCTTCAAGTGATGGCACATCATCCATACTATACTTTCTTCTTCTCTCATAGCTTTACCTTCTTGATCCTATCAGATTGAAACCTCTTTATATTAAGAGCATCAATGAAGACATCAGTGTGTTGCCAAGGATCAAACGCTACCTCTTGAACCTTATTTTCTTCCTTATCTAGTCTTACGATAACACCAAGTTCAGGAAGCTCTCCTCTCATCTCACCTATGGCACTGACATAAGCAGCTACCTGAAGATAGTATTCCTTATATATCTTGGCGCTAGTCTTGAAGTCAATGACACACCGCTTACCGTTAATCTTAGCTACTGCATCTACTGTACCTGCATACTCCCAGTTCCTAGAATAAACCTTCTCTTCGCATGATTCCCACTCTATATCATGGGCATCTGCCCACATATGGAAGTTTTGCATTGGAACCTTGACTCCCTCTGGATAGTCTACTGCTGTATCAACATCAATTATCTTACCTTTAATGTAGAGTTCTATCCACTTGTGTACCTCTAGCCCTATTGTCTGTGCCCTATGACTGATCTGTTTGTGAGCGTTGATTATACCATTGTACATATCAGTGTCTTCACCATAGTTCTCCTTCCAGTAGTCAGCACCGGCTGTCGCTGCCCAGTCTACTAGATACTTTGGAAAGACAGCATCAATTACCCTGGTAACAGAAGGGATTTTACGATCACCAACCATATAGGTATGCTTATCGTCATTATACTCTAGGTCTACGTCATCTCCGTCCCAGTATTCTATAGTGTAATTCGCCATCAGACCTCCTGTATTGCCCTGTATTGGACGTTAAGGGGGGCAGCGTTACCCCCCTACGTCCCTCCATTTAAAACGGTATGTCGTCCCTAGAGGCTTGCTCTCCCTCCCTGGCTCTGGCTGTGTAGTTCTCAGTGATGGGATTGACCCTCACTTTCTTATAGGGCTTGCCAGCAGCAGATGTCATGTCTCGTATCCCTAGCCAGTACATTGAACCCTCTACCATGATACGACCTGACCAGTCATCATGCCAGTCTTCCTTCTTAGGTTGATCTACCGCAAATGCAGCACCATCATTGTCCTTCTGTTCATATTCAGGCATTGTAATCTCCTATATGTTTCGTAAGTTGGCCTGTTCTGTTCGCCATGTTTCCCATATTAACTTCTCCGTATCACGCTTGACTTTCAGAGTCATGTAATCAAACCCTTTATCAGTCTTATCTTTCTCCCAAGCGGTGTACTCCTTTGACAACTTAGCAGCAGCATTAGCCTCCGCCACTGTATCAAACAACTTCTTTGCGTGCATAAAGGACTGTGATATTACCACTCCCTCATGCTTTATTGCATCATTGTATAGAATAAACGCCCTGGCATAGTTTTCATCTGTCTCTGCCATATAGCGTATCGCTTTCTCTACTCTGTCTTCTGTTATCATATATGTATTATACCATGTTTGAATGCTTTGTCAAGTGTATCGAATATAAATAATGGTTGACAGGATAAGATGACCTTATCTCCACCATGTAATTTACTATGACAAGTATAACATAATGGCATAGCTAACCAATCATTTGTCTTCATACCCATTCCTTTACTCGATACTCTACCTGCAATAGCACTGATGTCTATTGCATGATGAGGAACTATAGTCTCATCTATTATACCACAGTTAGCACAGGATAATGTTGCTATCCAGTTAAGATACTTTCTGCTCTTCCATCTCTTGCTTTTACTCAGGTCCATGCTTGGTTACAGATGCTGTATGTGATGCACCATAGTCTCCAACCTGGAACCTAGTTGCATAAGAACATCCCATTAACATACTAACTAGCAACAGCGTAATTAAAACTTTCATTAACTAACTCCTTTATCGTATTGATTGCTAAGTCTTTTGAAATATTAAACCATTCTCCTTTTACTTGATATTTTCTAAGAGATTGATGCACTTCTTTTTCTAGACTTGCACAATCAGCAACCTCTTCTGATTCATATATACTTTCAAAGTCGCCCCATGTATTAGCTTGATCTAATCTCTCTTGTGGTTCATGGGATGCACCTACTTTATAAAGACCATCAGACTTCATATGGTCTTTGAATATATAAACATATCCCCTAGAATCAACAACCTTTTTAGTTGTTATCCTTATACTTTTTGGCCTGTCTACTTTAGGTAACTTTCGTTTAGCCCTTTGCTCTTTTCTATATGAGGACATGCCGTACCAATAGTATTCTATTTCCCATTGCTTTTCTGCTTCATCAAGTTTTGATTGCCAGTCAGGTGTATTTCTAATCCCACCAATAGACGTTGCTATTCTAAATTTCCAGCTATTTTTCTTTTCTCCTGTAATCGGATGTCGTGGCCTCGTTGGCTCTCGGATTGCATCATTATGCCCCATGCATTTTCTACATGATGTTTTTAGCCCATCGATTGCCACTGTATGCCTTCTAAAGTTCCCAATAGGAACCATATGGTCTGGATAATCGTCCTCACATTCCCAGTGTCCTTTGTTTCCGCCGCATCTTTTAGTATTCATATGTTACATACTCCTGATAAGCATTGTTCTTCACTGTTATCCTCAAAGATTACACCCCTCTTGGAGTGAGCCTCTTCGTAGGAGCAGGAAGAGATTGGTTGACCACCTCTCGATCCGTCTGGATACAGAGTAAGACCTCTCAATCCAGGCGCATACTTCCTTACTATCTTAGCAAACTCTGGTACTTTACTCTCATTGTTGAACTCAGTGCCCCATTGAGGAAGGTTTAATGTGGAACTTATTGCATGATCCACATACTTCTGTAGTTCATACTGGAACTTGATCCTTCTCTCTGGGTCAGCAGCCAGATCAACAGCAGACTCTATACCTTCTGGCTTTATACCGTCATTTATCAAAGATTCTGCGGTGCCGTCCACGACAAACTGATGTTTCCATCTGGTTCCATCAGTAAGATAACGTCTTCGGTATGCCACTGCATAGATAGGTTCAACTCCACTGGTTGTTCCTGCGAGTATACTAATAGTTCCTGTAGGGGCAATCGCTCTATATCCTTTAGGACGGTTGAGAAAGAGTCTATCGCAGTGTTCGTTTGCTGCTTTTGTGCTTTCGCTTTCATAAACTTTCATCCACTGTTTGAGTTCATCGTTCATCTCATACTTGTGGCCTCTCTTCAAGAGCCATTCATGTAGGCCCATAAGCCCTAGACCTATACGAGAATTCTTTTGTCTTACCTTTTCTACTTTCTTGTAAGGTAAGTGCGCTCTGATTAGACCGCAGACTAAGAACTTCGCTGAGAGACTAACCACATCCTTAAGTTCTTCCACTGAATTAATGTTCGCAAGATTAACAGAGCCAAGATTACATACATCACTGTCATCTTCCGACGTAATTTCTGTGCAAGCATTTCGTAACGTCTCATTTTGCTTCTCTCCAAAGTTAAAAGAAAATCCAGGCTCACCTGTCATCAGGGCTTGCCTACAATTCTCCGTGAATACATCATCTCCATTACCATTGAGCCATACATCATCGTAGTTCAATGATATGTTCATCATGTCCAATGGAGCAGCGTAATTGAAGTTCAGCTTCTTCATGTCTGCCACTGTATATTCTTTTTGGTTACCAAGAAACATATTGTGCCAGTTCTTTGCATGAAGCAGAGTCTTGGCATCCTCATGCTGCCAGTTCATGCTACCATACAGTGCAGACCTACGGCTACCACCCTGCATTACGTTCCTTCCTACCTCATTCAAGGTATACAGTAAGGGAATTGGGCCTGACGCTACGCCACCAGTTCGGCGGAGTTGGCGACCAGATGGACGGCAGATCGATACATCTACCCCGATACCACCACCCGTCATCAGGCAGGACATTGCCCTTTGAGTAACGCCAGCCCATTCCTCTCTGCTGTCATCCTCCAATCTCAACAAGTAACAATTATTAAAGAACCTCGCATCTCTTCCTGAGTACCATAAGTACCTGCCACCAGGCATGAATTTGAATTCAGATATATACTGTGTGAGTTGATCCCTATCCCCTTTAGACATCAAGTTATTCTTGTCACCATCTACATCACCACATACATAGTTGACCACGGTATGTGCCCTGTCTGCCCATGTTTCATAGGGATTACTGGCATACTTCTGTTTGAATACTGTCTCACCTAGATTTGTTCTGAACATATTTCTCCCCCAAATTATTATTCAATGAAAACTCAATGTAATCCCGAAGAGTACAGCCTTCCCTTTTAAGGAAGGCCTCCTCCCATAGATTACCTGATGGTGCTGTCTTACCCTTCCTACTGTAGCAGAATCTAGCAAACCAGTACCTTCTGTTCTCGAATGGTTCTTCAAGCAACGTCGGCTTTGTACTGTCCTGCGTAGGTCGTTGTATCGAAACATCCTTGTACGTTTTCTGCAACGTATTCTTTCCCCATTGTTTGATTAGACCAGCAAGCATGATGGACTGCTTCTCTTAGGTTATCATTATACTCTGATGCCATTCTTTTGTATATGAACTCACAGTCCTGAGCCTCTTCTGACCACGCATGAGCGGCAAAATATACTTTCCATAGAGCATGTTGCATCTTAGTAGTATCTATCTTTATTTCTTTAGCGTTCTTCTTACGTCTCCCATTAGAAGGGTTTGCCTTTACTTTCTTCTTTGTTCCTTTGTTTGAAGTCATCTGATTCGTCCTCTGCGTAAACTCCATGTTTGTATGCACCGGATAGCTTGAGTACAGCCCTTGCCAGTGCGCGTTTCTCTGCCATCTCAGCAACGTAGTTACTGCGACAGTTACCACCCTGTCCCATTAATGCGCTACCATATGTCTCAATAGACAAACCATTTCTTCGGGCAGTAGCCTTCATCACAGCGAAGTCTTCCTTTAATACCTCGGCGTTAAAGTTCACCTCGATATCATTGTTGTACTGTATCTTCTCGATACCAGTCCTGGTTATGATAGCAATCTTCTTACCACCAAGAGGCATCTCAAATATATCCTCTTTAGGATCAAGGTCATTATCCTTAACCAATTGATTTAAGAACTCGCTCTTTGTAGCCATTAGTCATCTCCGCTAGTAATCTCTGGTCCAGTTGGTAAGTTATCTACCTTAACCCATGAATAAGAAACACCATCATCAGGATTAGGATACTCACACTTAACTGTTACTGTCTTACTCTCTGTCATCTCACGAATTGCTCCCTCTTCTGGACGCATACTCTCTCTATAAGACTCAAAAAAGCTATGGTCATATGGTCTTAGCACCTCACCAAACAAGTCTCCAAAAGTAGGATTACGCATCATCGATCTTCGCATAGTTTATCTCCTTGTTGAAATCTGAAAGCCTTATTATAACATAAGACTGGTCGTATTGCAAGCCCTTTTCGTGAAGGACTGCGATGGGTACTCTCCCTTCTGCCTCTGTCTCTGCCTGTTTCATGGCAGAATGTAGCCAGTCAGGTAAGTTCTTACGATGCTTGACCTCGACACTCCAGTGTGGGTGCTCGACATCACGCCTTGATTCTCCGTTACATCCGGTTCTAGTCCCCCCTAATAGGGAAGCTATCATTCTTTCGCAGTGTTTCCAGGTTGTCATAATCTTGTTATGCTAAACCTCCATACTGTTTAGGTGTTCCCTTTCTGCACCTCTTAACCCACTGATCTGTACTCTCTCCATCCTTACGCATCATGCCCATCTTCTCAAGGCTTTCTTTAAGCACCTGCCTGAACGGAACACCACCTGTTGTGCTGAACCTACTAGCCCAGCATCTATCACAGTATGAGTACTCTTCTCGTAGTTGTGTCGCTGGTTTCCCGCAGCCTTCGCATCTCATATAGTAGCTCCTTCTTTTGTAGCTTCATTTCTTCTTCCCATTCTTCGTATGTATCTCTTCTATTCTCTTCGTATTCAGCTTGAATTATATCATGTTCTTCAGGAGAGATCAACCTTGCCTCTGATTTAGATGGTGGTTTCCAATACTGGTCATGCTTGGGACCAGAATTCTGGAGAAACATGCCACTTGATATGCCACTAAATCCTAGTCCCCCCTTATAGGCATCGGCTGATGTAAGATAGTAGCCGCCTATTTCCTCTATTGATACCTCTCTACCCTTGGGAAAAGGTTTCCTAGTCTGCCTCTCTGATCCTTTGTAATCTTGGAGACTCAGATATATACTAAAGAGTTTCTTCTTAGCTTTCTCTTTCTTTTTCTTGGTTACATTAGCAAGTTTATTAATTGAATTTATATATCCAAGACAATCATTCATATATATATCTATAGGAACACCATGTTTCCCTTGTGTTTTATTTATCTCTGCCCCTATTTGGGTCAATAGATTCTCTGCTTTTTTTATTGTTTCATTTATTTTGTCCATATAATATAAGGTTTAACTCTTAAGTTATTGATAGTAGAAGTGTTATTATACCATAATATAATACAAATGTCAAGCATTATATATCTCTTTATGTATCAATGACTTACCTCTTAAACCTTATACAGTGATAGGTATACTCTATGGAATATGAAGATAAGTTACAGCGTAAATCCAAACGACTCAAGCGTCGTAACTTTGTAGCAAAGAACAACAGGAACAAGAGCAAACGCCATGTCTCTGCCTCTGAGTACAGGCGTAAGCCCAAGTATCCTCATGCATCCATACATGAGCTGTAATCAGCACTATAATCTAGCCAAAAAGAATCCAATACTGCTGTTGGAATCTCTATGCTTTCGGCTATTGTCTCTGCTGTCGGGCAATCCCATCCCAATTCGCAGTAGAAATTGTACAGTTTCTCTCTTAGTGCTTCTTCTACGGTCGAGTCATCCATTACGCCACCTCTCTTGTTAGATATTGAACTGCTTTATTAGCCTCGGCTGCTGCCTTGAAGATAAACTTCTTGTCATTCTGCAAACGCTTCAGCCAACCCTGAATATAACTGGTGTGCTGTAACTTATCAAGGGGTACGCCTAATGATGCACATACCATTGCGGCTCCTAGTTCAGCAACCAGTTCCTCCTCAGCATAAGACTCTTTCTTCCTGTCTAGTCTATGCTTGGCTCCGGTAGCATGGATACCTTCGTGAGCCTTGGTTGATTCCCTTTCGTTCTCATCAGTGAACGCGCTGTCTTGAGGTAGACAGATAGCATCTTGAGATGGGACATAACAGGCACGATCACCACCTATGTTGACACCACCTTTAAGGTTAAGGTTACTCAACATCTGCTCAATCTCTGTATGAGGATCGAACCCATCCATTGATTCATCTGGTTCAACATCAGGTAGTCCGACTATCTGCTCACGATTCCAGATAGTGTATACTCTTTGTACGCGATAGCTTGCATCTTCACCATCAACCTCTTTCCTTATAGGTTTATAGAATACAATAGCAGTGCCTTTCTTAAACTCCTCAATAGGAATTGGTTTATCAAGGCCAGTCGCTTTGATTGCGCCTCTCTTAGTGTACCAGTCCATTGATTCATACTCAGAGAACTGAGTGATGAGCCAGTTAATACCAGTGTACACATGACCACTCTCTCCGTTATAGTGCGACCTAAAGAGAGGGTTCTGACTACCATCATCATCCCATTGTTTATGCCAAGGTGGTGCACCAGCCTCAAGACTAGCGATTACTTGGTTAGTTACTTTATCTTCTAAGTCTTTGATATTCATAGGTATTCCTCATCATATGTTTGCATCGCTTGTTGCTGCTGCTCTAATAGAGATTCGTTTAACTGCTCTTCATCAAGCAGTCCTTGTTTATACATCTTATAACGCTTCCATTCAATTACGTCTTCCTTAGTATCAGGTGGATTAAGAGGCGGTTCAGTCGTTAAGGGTTTCATTCTATTATCTCTCCTCTTAGTATACTTTGAACAAGTTTATCTTTCTTGGTAGTTGGTTTGCGATCTTTCCATTTGGTAATATCTATTCTTTCTAAGTAGGGTTCTCTTAAATCTTCAACCATTTCTAATGCTTCTGTTAGCATATCATCGTTGCCATTCTGCATCTCTTGAATAGCGCAATGAATCCACTCAAGTTTATCAAGAGTATTCATGATTAACCTCCGTAGTAATACCTAAGTCTTCTTCTATCCAAGCCATTGCAGTAGTAATATCACTCCATTCATCATCATACATTTCATTTCCTTCAGGAATAGAGTCTTCCCTATAATTCCATAAGGCCATCCATATTACATCTAAGACTGCAGCTGTATTATCTCTATCACTAAAGTAACTAAGCATGATTAACCTCCGTCGTCAGTTATTAGGATTCAAGAAAGGGAAACATTTTATCAGGCCCCCATATACTCATCAGGTGGATCAGTGTCAACATCCATCTCTGCGAGTATCATATCCAAGTCTCTCAAGACAGCGCCTAATTGATGGTATACATCCTCGACATCCTTTATTATAACTTTTAATTCATTCATTTGATTTGCCTCTCTGTTAGATACTTTAATCATTTACCTGTTAATCCTTAATTTGTCATACAATTCCTAGATTGTATCACAAATTCTAGCATTTGTCAAGTTTACTTTTGCCTCTCTTTTTGCCTCTCTATGTAACTCTTCTCCCGTTGTTGCCGTTGAGGTCTGAGTAGGCCGTATCGTTTGCCGTTGTTCGCAGTTATAGAGCAGGATGGAGCGCAGCGACATCCATGCGTCAACGCTGTTGGAAAATTTTTTAGAACAACAGGCAGCGCAGCAGCTAATTGATCTATCAGGATATTAGCCACCACGCTACCGTACAAATTAGGCACAACTCACAGCTAGTTCCTCCATCTCATCCAGTGCTGCCGATCTACTGATATGCGGATACTTGTAACAGTGCGCGATCATGTAGCCCAGTCTGCTAGCTATGACCTCGATGACCTCCTCGGGATAGTCTGCTTTATGTTCGGAGAAGTAAATATCTACCAGCTTCTCTCCTGATTGCTTGCCATACTTCAACCAATCGCCAGCCCTGTTCTTGGCTTGCTGGTCGAGCATCTTGATGGCGTAGGCTTTTGCTTTCTCATCTCCGAGACGCTTACGGACAGTATCCGCCCACTGTTTTATTGACTTTACACTGTGTACTGGGTTCTCGTTTTTCTCGATCATATATCGAACACCATCTAGAATAATGCTCCTCATGTCGGGAAGATCAACCAGCTTGAGAACGCTTGACCATTGCATAGCCTTCGCTTGGTAGTCAGCTACTCGGGCCTCGATCTTATCCCGTTCCATCTCGTAACCGTTGTCGCTTCTCCAGTCATCCATACTCGTGCTGACCTTGCCGAACTTATCTTCGCTCTTGACTACAATCATCGAGGGAAACAGACCCCGACCGATTACAGGCTTGGCAAAATATAGAGCATCTTGGTTCCTTGGATTATCGATGGCCAGCTCTTTGCAGATTTGTACAAATTGAAATAATTGTTTCATTGTCTTGCTCCCAAAAAAAAGCCCTACCGAAGCAGGGCATTAAAAGAAAACACCCGCGCTACTAGTAACGAAATGACCCGCCGCCAACTATGTAATTTGGCAAGATATTTGGCATTTCATCTTCGTCTATATCACCGACATATCGCAAATCACGATCAACTGGGTACACCGCATGATCTTGGTGCATCGTCGAATGATTGAAGAAGTGTCGTTCTTGCCGAACAGACGGCAGGCGTTCAACAGCATTTATCCAAACAGGATAGACTGTGCCATCGCTCATTGTTATCGTTAAGGGATTCATTTCCCGCCAAGTGATCGATTTTGCCATAACGTACCTCATATCTAAAGTTAATTGATACATACAGCATACAGGAAGAATTAAAATCCGTCAACCTAAAAAGCGTTGTATCTTCACACAATATCGTTGTATTTTAACAACGCGCCCTTTCTTTCCTGATAACCTACCGAGAGCATGATGCAGACCATCAACACGCACTGCAGTTGCCGGTACCAATCTATAACAGAGGTATTTATCTAGCTCACTTAGGCGGTAACAAACAAAGAAAGCTATCTATCCCTAACTTACACACAGACCTATCCGATACAACAGGATAGCTATGTGCATAAGTCATGGATAGATACCTTAACAACTATATACAGATATAGACTATAAGCATTGAAGTAACAACGAGGAGGGGAGTACAGCGGACGGAGTACGCACAACCAATGGAGAACAATGGCAGGATAGAGGGAGCAAGAGATATCCCTGTCCACACGCACACACGCAGTCTGGAGGAGCCTGAAAGATTTGTAACAGCCATGTCGCACCAAGGTGCGCCTACTATATTGCGCTCTCCCTATCGGTCGATCACGTGCCCTGTACGGCACGGGCACACGCTCGGGGCACCCCCCG
>VTLG01014563.1_pt1 | contig 40539 bp, 64 predicted proteins | sample 4694571 | NCBI WGS metagenome assembly VTLG01 (sample SAMN12604809, study PRJNA352737) | marine metagenome | biome: ENVO:00000447; feature: ENVO:00000209|ENVO:00000569|ENVO:01000036; material: ENVO:00002151; isolation source: viral sequences binned using virsorter ...
AAGATGAAGGCATAACAGCCGAAGAATTTTTTGAAGAGATAACCGAGGAGGAGTTTAATGATGAACCTACTACGGAATCTTTTGAAGAGTTTGAGGAAGAGTTTGAAGAAATCGAAACAGTTGAAGAAAGCACACCAGAGGTTATTGAAACTGAGGAAGAAACAGTGGAGCTTGAATCAGAATCAGAAATAATAGAGGAAGAAAAAGAAGTAGCAAGTAATGAATCAGCAGAAGAGTCAAGTTCAAAAGAAGAGGAATCCAGTAGCGAAAGCACTGAAGAGTCCGAAGTACAGCCAGAAGATAGTGAAGAGCAAGATGGTGTACAACCGGAAGAACGAGAAGAAGTGGACACCAATGACAGGATTATTACAGATGTTGCAAAGGTAGAAACTAAATTAAAACAAAATTTAAAAAAAATAGCTAAACAAATAGCTAAAGTTACAAAAGAAACAACTCAAAACTTATCAAAAGAGGATTTATTTTTTAAAAATAATACATTAGACGCCTATAACAAAACACAATTTTATAAATCAAAAGATATTTATACTAATCAAAATTTAGATTTATTTAATCAAATTGATTTAGGCGTCTATAATAAAGATATTTACACAACTGTAACCCTTGCCAGTTATGTAAATAATGATCCTGTTGAAAAACATAATAAAAAAATGCAAGAAATTAAAACAAAGAAACAACAATTATTAATTGAATTGGAGGCACTTAAACAATGAATAATATGGTAACTAAATTAAGTTCAGTAGCAGCACTATTAGGTGTTGTAGGAGCAATAGGTGCAGGATTTGTACAATATGGCAAAGTAATGGCAAAAATAGAAGAATTAGATAATCGTAAAGCTGTTATTAATGAAACAGTTGATTTAACAAATATAGAAAAAAAATTAACAGAATTAGAAACTACAATAATTAGTTTAGATAATGATGTATTAGATAATTTAAGAAATGATATTGCAGGTAATAGCAATAATATAAAAGCTATTACACAAGATATAATTAAAGATATTAAAGTTATACAATCTGTTTTATCAGAGGCAGCATCTAATGATGATATAGAAAAACTAGAAAATAAACTTGTTAATTCTATGAAAGAATTAGAAGAGTATGGTTGGGAATTAGAAGAAAGTGTAGAAGAAAATTCTAAAGGTATAGCAATTATTAAGAAAGAAAATGAGTTACAAAACGTATTAATAGAAGAAATAAAAACATTAAATAGTAACCCTCTTGGTAATTAATGAAAGTATCTGAAAGCACAAATGTACAGATGCCGCTCAAAACGGTTGTTAGTCTAATTACGCTTGTTGCTGTCGGAACATATGCTTTTTTTGGCATTCAAGAACGGCTTAACACACTTGAGACACGAGTAACTTTATCAGAAGCTGACCTTACAAAAAACACGGAATTTCGCATAAAATGGCCTCGTGGTGAATTAGGCTCCCTCCCCGCAGATGCTCAGCAAGACCTTCTTCTGGAATTTATGGCCGGTCAAATTGAGGCTATGCAAGAAGAAATGGAGTCAATGATGTCCAATACCGTAAATATAAAAAGAGCACAGCAAGATATAGAACGCTTACTTAATGACGTAGAAAAGCTAAAAGATAAATTGAGAGAATCAAATGGAAGTCATTAGCGTAATTTTAATGTTTGTTTTTGGTAATATGAATGATCAAACAACTCAAATGACACAGTATATTCCTATGCAATCATTATCTTCATGTATGAAAGAAGTAAGATTGCTTAAAAAGAAAAATACAGGATATGATAAAGATGCTTTTTGTAGTCCGGGTATTGTAGAAATAAAAAATGGTGAAGTTATAGCTTTATATAATGAAGTACCAGAAGGTGCTACAATGGTTAAAAAAGATATAAGTAAAGAAGCATTTGAAAGATGGACTTTAAAAGCTAAAGAAAAATGGAACAAGGATAAAAATGGTTAAAATATGGTTTATGTTAATATTAGTATCTATGCCAAACGCACCTTCAGTTAAATATAATGGATTTATATATCCAAATGAAGAAGAGTGCCAAGTAGCAAGATATGAATTTTATGAAGCATATAATAAAAAATCTACGGATTATAAATCAATAACAGCAATAGATGCATATTGCATAGAATTTGAAAGTTTTCCTATATTAGGATTAAATAAAACAGGAACAGGAGTATAATAATATGGCATCAACGTATACAACAAGATTACGTTTAGAAAAACAAGCCACAGGTGAAAATGCAAATACTTGGGGTGATAAAACAAATGTTAATTTTGATTTAATAGATGAAGCTATCTATGGATATGCTGCTAAAAGTGTAGCTGGTTCAAGTAATGTAACTTTAACAAATAGTAATGCAACAGCAGATGAATCTAGACAAAAAGTTTTAGAATTTACTGGAACATTAACTGGCAATATAAATGTTTTACTTCCAACTGTTGAATCTAATTATATTGTATTTAATAACACCGCAGGTAGTTATACATTAACTGTAGCAACTACAGGAAACACAGGAACAGGAACGGCTGTAACTCAAGGCTCTCATGCTTTAATGTACAGTAATGGTACTTTTGTTAAAGATGTATTTGCAACTGGTATAAATAATCTTGTTTGTAAAGGAACATTAAGTGTTGCAGGTGCTGTTGAATTAGATGGTGGTAATGTAACAATTAATGAAACCTCTGCTAGTGTAGACTTTAGAGTAGAATCAAATGGCAATACTCATGCTTTATTTGTTGATGGTTCTGAAGATAAAGTAGGTATTTTAAATAGTAGTCCTTCGGTAGCTTTAGATGTTACTGGAGCAGTTACAGCTTCTGGAACAATTACAGGAAATTTATTTAGTGGTAGTGGTCAAGATATTACAAAAACTGTACCTACTGGTGGAATTATTATGGCAGGATTTGCTACTGAACCAACAAAATCAGATGGTTCTACAAAAAGATATTTATTATGTAATGCACAAGCAGTAAGTCGTACAACATATTCAGCTTTATTTTCAGCAATTAGCACAACATATGGAACTGGAGATGGGTCAAGCACATTTAACTTACCAGACTTACAAGGTAGAGTACCTATGGGTTCTGGTGCAGGTTCTGGATTAACATCAAGAACTTTAGGGGCAACAGGTGGAACAGAAAATACAGCTAGTGGAAGTAATATATCTTCTGGGTCAGATTATAGTTATTCAATTGTTCAACCATTTTCTGTTGTTAATTTCTTTATTGCTACAGGGAAATAATGAATGCCAATAACAAAAATACAATTTCAAGCTGGATTTGATAAACAAAATACTGATATATCATCTAAAGGTAAATGGATTGATGGTGATAAAGTAAGATTTAGATACGGCTATCCAGAAAAAATGGGTGGTTGGGAAAAAGTATCTACTACTACATTTATAGGAGTTACTAGAGCACAATTAGCTTGGAACTCATTAGATGGAACTGCATATGATATTTTTGGTACAAATAAAAAATTATATGTATATAGTGAAGGTAATTTTTTTGATGCTACGCCAACTCGTTCATCTGCTGATATAACAAGTGTTTTTACTACATCAAGTGGATCATCTATATTTACTGTAACACATTCATCACACGGAGCTTCTGAAGGTGATTATGTTACTATAAGTAGTACAAGTGCTTCTATAGGTGGAGTTGCTGCTTCAACTGTTAATGGAGAATATGAAATACAATCTGTTTCTGATACTAATACTTACACTATTGATGTTGGCACTAATGCATCTTCATCAGTTTCAACTACAGGGAATTGTTCAGTAGAGTACGAAATTACTGCTGGTAGAGATAGAGCTTTATCTGGATATGGATGGGGTACTGGAACTTGGGATTCTTCACAAACTTGGGATACTCCAAATACATCAGATTCTGTTACTATTGCTCTTCGTTCTTGGGGTTTAGATAACTGGGGAGAAGATATATTAGCACAAGATATAGATGGTGGTTTGTATGTTTGGGATACATCTGGTGGTATTTCTACAGCGTCAAATGTTGCAAGTGCTGTTAGTAATGCTCCAACTAAATCTAAATTTATGATTGTATCAAATCCAGATAGACACGTTATTTGTTTTGGAACTGAAACAACTATTGGAACTACATCAACACAAGACCCTATGTTTATTAGATGGTCAACACAAGATGATTATACAGATTGGACACCTTCTGCTACTAATACAGCAGGTTCACAAAGAATTGTAGGTGGTAGTGAAATAGTAACGGCTGTTAGAACAAGAGGTCAAATACTTATTTTAAGCGATACATCTGCACATGGTATGTCATTTATTGGTGCACCATTTGTTTTTGGTTTTCAACAATTAGGTTCTAATTGTGGAGCTATTAGTCCTCATTGTGCTATTGATGTGGGTGGCGTATCATACTGGATGAGCAGTGAATCATTTTTTGTATTTGATGGTACTGTTAGAAAATTACCTTGTTCTGTTGAAGATTTTGTATTTGATAATATTGATACAACACAATACGAACAAGTGTGGGCAGGATCAAACTCAGCTTATGGTGAAATAATGTGGTTTTATTGTTCAACTGCATCTAACCAAGTTGATAAGTATGTAATATATAATTATCAAGAAAATTTATGGTATACTGGTAGTTTAGATAGAAGCACATGGATAGACTCTGGAACTTATTCTTTACCTTATGCAACAAAATATGATGGTAGTGCAAATACAACTGTATATGTACACGAAAGTGGTAAAAATGATGACGGTTCTACTATGACATCTTATATTGAAAGTGGAGATTTTGATATTGGTGATGGTGATGATATAATGTTTGTTGTTAGAATGATACCAGATTTTAAAGATCAAGTTGGAAATGTAAATATTAGTTTAAAATCAAGATATTATCCTAGTGACACACAAACAACTAAAGGGCCATTTTACTATTCTACATCAACGCAAAGAATAAATCCTCGAACAAGAGGTAGACAAATTGCTGTTCGTTTAGAAAGTAATGGATATGATAACAGTAATAACGATGCAACTGGAGAAGATTGGCGTTTGGGTACGTTAAGATTTGAAGTTCAACCAGATGGGAAAAGATAATGAAAAAAGGATATCACAAAACTAAAAGTGGAAAAACAGCAAAAAAAGGTTTATATTACAACATAAACCAACAAAAGAAAAAAGGTAAAAGTAGATCAAAAAAGAAATCTACTATTTCTCCTAAAGCATATGCAAATATGAAAAAAGGATTTCCTAAAAAATGAGGAAAGAACACAAAAGTAAAACTGGTGGTTTAACAGAAGCTGGTAGAAAATATTTTAAAAGAAAAGAAGGTGCTAATCTTAAAAAACCTGTTGCTAAAGGAACAAATCCAAGAAGAGTTTCTTTTGCTGCACGTTTTGCAGGAATGAAAGGCCCAATGAAAGATTCTAAAGGTAGACCAACTCGTAAAGCATTAGCACTTAGAAAATGGGGATTTCGTAATGAAGAATCAGCTAGAAACTTTGCAAAAAGACATAAGAAGAAAAAATGAGTAAAATAACAAATGTAAGATTACCATCTCCATCGCAGGAATATAATGTACAACAACAAAACGAATTAGTTCGTGCTATTGAAACAATTGTATTAACTCTTAATACAAGTTATACAGCAGAAGAAAACAAAGTTGTTATGGAACGATTTAATTTTTTTCTGGGGGATTAATGTCAACTAATACATATACAAATGCAAAAGCTGTTTTAAGAGGTAATACAACAATTTATACTGCTCCATCAGCAGGTACATCTATTGTTAAATCAATACGAGTTTCAAACATTGAAGAAGACAACGATAGAGATATAACACTTACAGTTACTGATAGTTCTTCTGTAGTATATTATTTAGAAATAAATAGAACTATACAAAAAGGTAGTTCACAAGAATTATTAGCAACAGGAAATATGTTAACAGATTCAGCAGATTCCTCTGTTGTATCATCAAATCCGATAATATTAAAATCATCGGAAGTTTTAAAAGCAACAACTACAGGTAGTGATATTCATGTAGTAGCATCAATATTGGAGATGACATAATGAAATTTCCCAAAATTAAAAAAAAGAAAAAAGATACTGGTATTAAAAGTTTAAAATTAGAAACTGATATTTCTAAACTTTTAAATATATTACAAAAAAAGTTTGGAAAATCTAAAGGTGGTATTGTAGAAATATTAAAACTTGCCGCAGGAGGTTTTCCCAGAAAAATGGGTATGATTAATGGGCCGGGCACAGGAACATCTGATTCAATACCAGCAATGTTATCTGATGGTGAATTTGTTATGACTGCTAATGCTGTTAAAGGTTTTGGTAATGGTAATAGAAATAAAGGTGCAAAAGTTTTACAAGGAATGATGAAAAAAGCAGAACGTAGTGTTTGAAATTAGAACACCTAAAAAAGAAGATTTACAAGATTTATTACTTTTATTGTTAAACTTTGGGGAAGAATATAAAAATATTTATCCTAAAGCTGATATAATTAAAGTTGCTCAAGTTATAGAACAACATTTTAATAATGGCTTTATTAGTAATGCTTATGTTAACAACAAGTTAGTTGGTAGCGTAGGAGCTTTGAAAACTGAATGGTGGTTTTCAAAAGAACAATTTGTGGCAGAAACATGGTTTTACGTTTTACCGCAACATCGTAGTTATAAATTAGCTAAATTTCTTATTAAAGATTTAAAAAAATACGCTAATGGAATGACAATTCAGTTGCCAACAAGCACTGGAGACAACAATGATAAATTATATAAAAAATTTGAATTTAAAAAAATGGGAAGTATTTGGAGGTATAAATAATGTGTTTTGGAAGTAATATAGTAGAAACCACTACTAAACAAGAATTGCCAGAATGGTTAGAAAGTGCGGCAAAAAATTTAGTTGGACAAACAGAAGCTGTAACTGGGCCACAAGTTCCTTATGTTCCTTATGGAGGACAAAGACTTGCACCTTTAACTACAGAACAACAAATGGCAAGACAACAAGCTGTAGAACAAGCACAGGCTTATAGACCAGACTTAGCAATGGCTAGAGGTCTTGGCGGTGTTGGTTCAGCACCTATTTCTGGACAAGATATAGAAAGATACCGAAGTCCTTACATTGATCAAGTTATGACTAAAACACTTGATGAATTACAAAGAAGAAGCGATATACAAGGTCAAAAATTATCTGATGCGGCAGTAAAAGCTGGTGCATATGGTGGTTCACGATTTGGTGTACAACAAGCAGAACAACAACGTAATTTACAAGATGTTCAAGCACGAACTGCGGCACAATTACAAGAACAAGCATATCGTAATGCTATGTCTATGGCACAAAATGAAAGAGCTAGACAATTACAAGGTGCTGGTACATTTGGTGCAATTGGTGGACAAGAAATGAAATTAGGCCAAGCAGGTATGGCAGGTTTACAACAAGCTGGTCAATTAGGACAACAACAATTACAAAGAGGAATGGATATTACTTATGGTGATTTCCAAAGACAACAACAGTTTCCATATGAACAAATTCGTTTTGGTGCTGGTATACTTGGTGGAGTTCCTTCTCCTATGACAACGTATTCGCAACAACCAACAGCTAGCACAGCACAACAAATTGCTGGATTAGGTTTAGCTGGTGTTGGAGCATATAATGCAGGTTTTTTTAGTGATGAACAATTAAAAGAAAATATTGAATTAATAGGAAAATCACCTTCAAATATAAATATTTATTCTTTTAACTACAAAGGTAATAAAGATAAATATCAAGGTGTTATAGCACAAGAAGTTCCTTGGGCATCTATAAAACATAATAATGGATATCTTCTAGTTGATTATTCTAAACTAGATGTAAACTTTAAAAAACTTAATTAACGAGAAAATATATGATTACATCACAAACAACACCAATACAAGATTTTGAATACTTAAACAATCTTGATTTAGAAGGTAAAACAGATTTATTAAATAATGAAAGTCAAAAATTAATAGAAAAATATGGAAGTGGAGATGCATTTAAACAAGCATATTTAAATGCAAAAAAAGAAAGTAAAACATATAATGGCAATTTACCAACAACAGAAATGCTTGAAGAAGCACAAACAGGAGATGCTAATTTAGCTGAAAGTATAGCTCGTAGTACGTCTGATAGTCGTTTGCCAGTAGAATTTAAATCTGGGCCAAATATTAATCAACCAGTTGTTCCATCTACAATGTATACAGAAGAAAAACCTTATGATCCTGATATAGGAGAAATTGCTATTGGGGTTCCCGGAGCAGCAGAAGGTTTAAATATAATGGGTGGTTATGTTTCAGACAAAGCAAGTGATTACATTAAAAAAAATGCACCTCATTTATTAGATGCAGAAGTTTCTGAAAGACTTAGTGAAACAGGTGATGCAAAAATAGGTGAAATAGATGATTTTGATGCATATAAATTAGGAAGAATAAAAGATAAAAAAGATTTGTATGGATATGATAAAGGTCTTTATAATATAGATGACACAAAAAGTGATAAAGACAAATTCAACTTTTCTCGTAATATAGAAGGCATAGTTGAAGGTGCAAAAAATTTTGGTGGTGATAAATTAAGAGCTTTTAATTATGATTTAGGATTAAAAAATAAATATAAAGATAGAACAAAAGCAATGGGCATGAAAAGTCCCGGAGATTGGGATTATGTTTATTATGATGATGAAAGATACGATCCAGATAAAGGATTAGAAATAAGAGGTTCTAATCATAATGAACTTTTAAAAAGAGAAGAAATAGTTAAAAAAGCAGAAATGACGAATCCGGGTGATCCTAATGCAGGTGAAAAAGCCTTAAATGAATATCTAATGACACAAAAAACAAAACTTGATAAATTAGATGATGGTTTAGAAGTAACTATATATCCAAAGATAAGCACAGGCAGTCCAAGAGCTACAGACACAGGTGGTATTCTTGAAACACAAAGAAGAAAATCAGATCAATTTAAAGAAGATGTTAAAAAGCAAATACTTGAAGAAGCTGAAAATAATCCAAATGTAGATAAAGGTGGCTTAGAAGATTTGAAAAAAATTACTAAAGGTAAAGGTTGGGAACTTTTAATGCACATGGGTTTAGGTATAGCAACTGAAAGAGATGTTGCATCTGGAATAAAAGCTGGATTACAAAGTGCTATGGAATTTGAAAAAGCCTTTGGTGCTGATGCATCTGATTTCCAAATAGTTGAACTTGGTGATGGTAGATTAGTTAGAGTTAATAAAAGAACTGGTGAAGTAATGGATACAGGTGAAAAAGGTAAAGGTTCAGAAGATACTTCCGCTATAAAAACATTAAAATTTAAAGCTGAACAATTAAACATACCTGTAGAAGATTTAATAAGATTTGATTTAACATCTGGTAATAAAAGTTATGCTGAAAATTTACAAGAGGTAGCTCTTAAAATTCAAAGTAATTCAATAGTTCCTATAACAGTTGAACAATCAATAGAACAAGCAAAAGAATTAATAAATTTAGTTAAAAAAAGTAGCACTAAAGATTTAGAATCATTATTACAATAATATAAAGGATAAAAATGCCAACACCTTTAGAACTTGCTCGTGAAGATAATAGAAATTTTTTACTATATAGTGATGAAGATTTAATAAACGAGTTATACAGTCAATATCAAGATAGATATCCAGATAAAAGATTATTTACTGAATTTCTTACTACAGATACAAATGCATTTGACACATCTAGACTTACAGGAACAACTGTACAACCCTCCCCCGAAACAATAGAAGAAGAACCTGAAGAAAAACCATTTGGTTTAACTACTCTTCCAGAATTTGGTGCAGATTTAATTACAGAGGCAATACCCAAAGGTTTTACACAAGCTGTAGGTTCTGGTTTTAAATATGCTTCTGGTTTACAAAAAATGCCAGATTATTTTTCTGGTGATTTACAAGAAGTAACTGCACAATATAGAGCCGCTCTTAGTATTTTAAATGAAAAAGATCAATACAGCACAGAAATTGTTAATAGAGCAGAACAAATAGTTGACATATATAGAAATAAATATTCTGCTAAAGAATCAAAACTTTTTAAAACAGGTGAATATTTACAAGAATTTGCGGAAGCAACATTTCCACAAGATCAACGATGGAAAGATAATAAATTAGCAGATACTATATATAAAGGTTTTGAAGGTATTGGTAGTACAGTTCCTATAATAGCTGCATCTGTAGTTACAGCACCTATTGGTGGCCCAGTGCCACTTGTTGCGGGTTTATCTACTGCTATTGCTATGGAGGGTGGTGAATCAATAGATCGTGTATATGATTTTGATGGTGACACTGATGAAAATGATGTTGTTATGGCAACTATACTTGGTGTTGCTCCGGGTTCTGCTGATTATTTACCTGTTCAAATATTATTAAATCGTTTTAATAAAATTATTCCGGGATCAAAAAGTAGAGTTGCTAATATACTTAAACAATCAACTACTCAAGGTATATGGGAAGGTGGAACAGAAGAATTTCAAAATGTTTTACAAAATTTAATAGAACAAACATACAATAAAGAAAGAGAAGTATTTGATTATGCAGGTGAACAATTTGGGCCGGGATTTGTAGCAGGTGTTGTATTTGGTGGCATAAGTGGTGGTGTACAAAGAAAAGAAAAATTAGAAGATAAAGTAGATGAAAAAACTATTTTAGAAGATGATGGTTCTGAAACTATTGAAGGTAATACAGAAGAAGTAACTAAAGAAGCAACTGAAGTTGGAACACCAGATGAAGTAGCACCAGATAGTTCTCCAGATGGATATCCTCCTGTTGGTTCTAATAATATTGTATTAACTAAATCTGGTGAAACTATAGGCAAAGGTCGTGTTGTAGAATATCCTGTTGTTCTTAATGATGATGGGTCTACAAGTAAAAACATAAGAGTTGAACTAGATGAAGGTGGTATTGTTGAAGAACCTTTAGATAGAGATTTAAAAATAGATTGGTTAGATAAACCAGAAACTAAACCTGTTGAAGAAGAAATAGCACCAGTTGAAGAAGAAATTGTAGAAGAAGAAATAACACCAATAGAAGAAGAAATAACACCAATAGAAGAAAATATAATTATTCCACCTGATATTAAAGTTGGTGATACAATAGAAGTTTTTGATATTGCAGGAAATAAATATAAAACAAAAGTAACTGCAAAAGATGAAACATCTGGTTCTATAAAAGTTAAAAATCAACAAGGACAAGAAGTTGTAGTTAATCAAAATGCCTCTGCAACAACAGTAAATATTAGAAGTCCAAATTATGAATTTGATACTGTAAAAATACCTAAACCAATTAATGAATTATCTAAAAAAGAATTAGAACTTATAAAAGAAAAATTAGAAGGCCAACGAAAAATTTTTGAAGATGCTAATGCTACTAATCAACTTGATTATATAACTATAATAAAAGATTTAAATGCAGTTAAATTAAGATTAAAAGAAGGACAAGCTAAAGAAACTAAACCATCTTTACAAGTAGATTCCATTACAGGTGACAATGGATGGAATAGACAAATGGGTCAAGCTATTGCAAGTGACAATGAAACTCTTAAAGATGAACTAACACAATTACCATTAGATAATTTATTATCTCAAGAAAATAATTTATCTGCATTAAAAGTTACATCTAGATATATAGAACAAGGTAAATTAGAAAACGAAACAGTACAAAAAAACTTTGATGCTATTAATAAAAGAATAGCTGAACTAGAAGGTAGACCAGTAGAACAACCTACTCCTGTAGTAGAAGAAACTACACCAGAAGTTGTTGCACCTGTTGTTGAAACAACAGAACCTATTACAGCTTTAGATATAGAAAAATTTCCAGACAATTATGATAATCAAATAAATAGTTTAATTGATCAAGGTTTTGATGGAACAACAAATACTGTTGGTTCTAAATCTCCATTTGTTAGAGAATTGTATGATTTAAATCAAGACAAATCAACTATATATAATGCAGTTAAACAAGTTAATGCAGACATTCGTGATTTTATAAATTTAAGAAAAGATGAACAAACAGAAACTGTTACACCTGTTGTTGAAGAAAAACCTTTAACTACGGTTGAAAAAATATTTGCTAAACCTACCACACCTGTTGAGCCTGTTAAAAAAGAAGAAGAAAAAGATGTTTTAACAGAAGAAGAAATGGCTGGTTTTTTATCTACATTAGAAGAAACTGATGCAGTTACAAAAGAAACACCTGTAGTAGAAGAAGTTCCTTCTGATCCAAAAGAAAGAGCAAAATTTTATAATGACAATGTTGCAGAAGTGCAAAGAGGTAAGCCAGAACGAGCTATGCTTCGTGCTAATATGTATCATGCAGGTGCTTTAAGTCCTTTACTTGAAAGTGCAGGTGATTTAATACATAGAGCTACAGAACTTGGGGGAATACATGGTGCTGTAAAAGAAAAAGTTGAGAAACTTTTAAGAAATATTAGATTAACTCCGGGTGATCCTGCTTATTTATTTCCAAGAACTATTGTAGAACATGAAAGACAAATAAAAAGTAATGTTAAATCTAAAAAAATAGATGAAAAAGAATATAGAGATACGTTAAATAAACTTTTAGCAGATTATGTGGCTGAACATGAAAAAATGCCAACATATAATGAACTACAAGAAAATTCAAAACAAGCCGCCATTGCTGTAGGTAAATTAGATTTTGAAGAAGCTATAAAGTTTTTAAAAAAAATTAAAGCTGTTACAGATAAAGGAAAAAAGTTTTTTGACAAAAAAGCGTTAGAGTATTATGGTGATAAAAAAACACCTGTAGTAAAAGATGAAATAACTCAAAGAGAAGAAGCTGTACAACAAAGAGAAGATGATTTAACTTTTGGTCAAGGTATATTTAGACTATATGATCCTAGATCACCTTTAAGAACAGCAAAAGAATACAATAATGCTTTAAATGCTTATAGAAGAGAAATAGCAGACCCATCTGTAATTGGTAGAAAATATTTACAAGACGTAGAAAAAGCATACGCAAAAAGAGTAAATCAACTTACAAATACTGAATTTTTAGATAATTTATATATTGATGAGCAAGCTGATCCTTTAAACTATACTCAATTTGAAAGATTACTTAATGAATTAGGCAATGCTACATTAGATATAAAAGATCAAGCAACTGGTAAATTAATTAGAAAAAAAACCGCAGAAATTAAGGTAAAACCAGTAAGAGATGCAATTAAGTATATTAAAGATAAAAACTATGATAAAAAACCACCAGAGACTCCTCCCCTACCGGAGTTCGCAGAACAAAAGGAGGAAGTGAGTGAGCGAGACACTGAAACAATTACCGACATTACTGACGTTGAAAGAGGCGAAAGCGTTCTGGGCAGTAGAGAGCAACCCGATACTGACGTTAGTGGGGCATCAGAACGAGTTACAACTGGGGTACGAGGAGTACCTACATCTGTTAGCAAACCGACTCCAGATATTAGCGGAGAACGAGGAAGACCTAGAAGAGAGGATGAATCTGTTGATCCCACCGAGGGACAGGATGTTCAATCTAGAAACGAAGTTGAAGGAAGGCTCGTTGGGGACAACATTACTGGAAATGTGTCTGGACAGTTGGGAGATACTGTCACAGGAATTGAATCAAGTTCAGTTCCCGATACAACTGAAACCCAACAAGAATTACGAGACAACGCTCAACGAAAGCACGATAATGTCGTGGCTGAACGAAGCCTCGCCAGTGACATCGGAAAGATAGAAGGATTAAATAATAACGATAAACAAATTATTAAAGATGTTTTTACATATGATTATGACATCTTTGAAGAAGTATATTTAGATTATGATGCTACTACTTTACAAGGATTTAAAAAAACTAAAATACCAAGCTATTTACAAAATGATATTGAGGAAACTCTTATTGATACAATGGAAGATCAACAAGAGTTGTTACAACAAATATATAACACAACAAAAAATAAGTATCCAGAATTATCACCTAACATAAATAGATATAATCAAGAAAAACTTGAAGAAGATTTTGATGATTTTGCTAGTAGTTTAAATGATTTAAAATCTAGAATAACACCTCCGGGTGATGGTGGAGCTGCTGCTAATCTAGATTCTGGTGTAGGACAAGTAGAGTATGGATCAGAAGTATTTGGTGTTCCTACTATAAAACCTACAAAAGAATCATATGATAAAGTAAAACCTCAATTATTAAAAAGATTAGATCAACATAGTAAAGCTGGATTGCCTTTTCAAAGTGCAATGAAATCATTAATTAATGATATTGACAGATCATTTATTGATACTTCTTTAACACCAGAACAAAAAAACGAAGCTAGAAGTAATAGTGAACAATGGAAAACATCTATGGGTGCATTTGTTCGTTTTGCTACAGACATACAATCTGAATATAAAAATGTTCAAGGTGAAAGAAATACACTATTTCAAACTAAATATAATCCTAAAGTAAAAGGTAATTCTTTAGACACTCATATGCCAATAGAGTTATTAGCATCTTCTGGTAAAGGATTGCGTAACTTAGATGTTCGTGTTGGTGACATTAAACAATATGTTGCTGATAATTTAGATATGAGTTTAGATGAAGTAAATGATAAATTTGGTTCAGAACAAATAGAAGCATTAGGTTTAGCTATTGATCAATTAAAAGCAAACAAAGGATTTGTTTTAGGCGATCAAACAGGAATAGGTAAAGGTAGAGTTGTAGCCGCACTTATGCGATATGCAAAGAAAAATGCTCAACACGTTGTGTTTGTTACACATAAATCTGGTTTATATACTGATATGATTCGTGATATGAAAGATATTGGCGAAGATGTATCTAATATGAAAATATTACCTACTGACAATAATCATACTGTAGATTTAAGTTCTCTAAATGAAGAAAGTTTTAAAACTGAAACAAGAGAAAAACATGAGGCTTTATTAAATAAGTTATCTAGTGATCAAGGTATGTTAGAAAATAATTATGATTATATTTTTACAACTTATTATCAATTAAATAGAGATTCAAAACCAGATGAACAAGGTTTTAAAACTCCTATTAATAAAGCTAGACATAATTTTATAGAATCAATTGCACCAAATGCTATATTTATTTTAGATGAAAGTCACAATGCTGGTGGTAGTTCTAATAGAAAAGTAAAAGCTGACAAAATAAATACTCGTGCTACTTTTATTAGACACGCTTTAAATAATTCTAGAGGTGCAGTATTTTCTTCTGCAACATGGGCTAAAAATCCTGTTGTTATGGATTTGTACATGAATACAGACATACAAGAATCTATACCAGATTCTGATCAATTTGTTGATGTTATGCAAACAAGAGGTATTCCGTTACAACAAATCGTAACTAATATGTTAGCACAAACAGGTCAATACAGACGTGTTGAAAGAAGTTTTGATGGTGTAGAGTATAGTGTTTACAATGATGGAAAAGGTGTTGCACACGATAAAGAATTAGCAAAACAAATTTCTGATTTATTTTTAGACATACATTTAATTGATATGCAATTATCTGACATAGCTAAAAAAATTGCCTCTTCTGATCCAGATTTTGCATCTGCACAAGCACAAGCAGGTTTACAAGGTAGAGTTGTTCCTAGTGATTTTAAATCACAAATGTACAATATTTCTACAATGTTAATGACAAGTTTTAAAGTAAACGATGCTGTTAATTATGCAAACAATGAAGTAAAAAACAATCAAAGAAAAGTTGTTATTACAGTTTCACGAACAGGTGAAAATTTACTTCGTCAAATAATGGCAGATAAAAGTTTAAAAGCTGGTGATAGAATTACACTTACTTATAATGATTTATTATTAAAATATTTAGATCGTGCTTTAGAATACACAATGTCTGTTAAAGTACCAAAAGCAGATGTTCCTATTTATAGTGCAAGAAAAAAATTGTCTAATGAAGAAGTTAATGAATTTGGTGAAGGTAATTTAGTAGAACAAATTGAAGAGTTAAAAAGTAGAATAAGAGATACTGATTTTGGTAATTTGTCTTTAAATCCAGTAGATAATATTATTAACAATTTAAGAAATTCTAATATTAAAGTAGGAGAAATTACAGGCAGACAATATGCTATAGATTCAAAAGGTATTATAACACCAAGAGGTGATTCTTCTATTAAAAAAAGAAGAAGAATAGATAGTTTTCAAAATGGTGAATTAGATGTATTGGTTATAAATCAAAGTGCATCTACTGGTTATTCTATGCATTCTGATCAAAGAGCTAAAGATAAAAAACAAAGACACATGATTGTCTTAGAAGCTGAACCAGAAATTAATACTTACTTACAAATGTTAGGTCGTATATTTAGAACAGGACAAGTAAGTCTTCCTAAGTATACTATAATGACAACTGATCATCCAGCAGAACAAAGATTATCCTCTATGTTGGCAAAAAAAATGGCATCATTAAATGCTACTGTTACTGGTGGTCAAGACTCAGTTTACACTACATCAGACTCTTTAGATTTCTTTAATACTATAGGAGATAAAGTTACAAAAGAATTTTTAGAATCTCATGCAGAAATTAGAGATGTATTAGATATAGATTTAACAGGAAAAATAGATGGTATAGCTAATAAAGTTTCTAGTAGTTTATTAATATTTGATCCAGCATTAGCTACTGAATATTATGATTTTGTTGCAAAAAGATATGTAGAGTTAAAAGAAGAAGAAACAGCATTTGGAACTAACACATTAGATATGGCTAATCTAACTAAAGCAGATGCAATATCTATTGGTGAAATAGATATGATACAAGATGGTTCAACAACTGGAACTATATTTCAACAACCAGTGTACATGGAACAAGTATCTATTAATAAAAAAACTAAACCTTTAACACAAACGCAATTACAAAAAGAATTAAGAACTACTTTAGGTTTAACTACAGAAAATGTACAATTAGATAAAAAAAATGCTCAAGAAAAAGTTAATAAATATAATGAAAAACAATTAGATCAAGCTGTTGAAATATATGATACTGCTATAGAAAAAGTTCGTCAAGACACAACAAAAAAACCAGCACAAATACAATCACAAGTTAAAAAATTACAAGATGTTAAAAATCAAATAACAAGAAATATAAAAAGTTTTCCTGTAGGAACACAAATAAGAATTTCTTTAAACACAGGAAAAGATAACGCTATAGTTGAACATGGTATTATTCTTGATAGAAAACATGAAGGAACATCTACAGCTACAAATACTGGTAGTTTTAAAATTAAAATAGCTTTAGCACAAGGTGATGCACAAAAAATTACATTAGGTTTATCAAGATTTATTGATAACCAAGGAAACTTATCATCTGAAAATAGAATTGAAAATGCATTAACAACACCAGAAGGAAAATCAATTGATGAATTGTTTGTATCTGGTCAAGAAAATGTAAGAGAAACAAGGTATATTGTTACAGGCAATTTATTAACTGGATCAGCTATTGTTAAAGGTGGTCAAGTTGCTAAACTACAAAGAAACGATGGTACAATAATACAAACTATTGTTATGCCTAAAAATTATAAACATGAGAAAGCAGAAGCTAGTATTCCTGTTCTGCTTGATTACCAAGCGGCAACGTCATATCTTTACAATAGTAAATTTGGTGAATTAAAAACCTATAGTGGAGATGTGCGTATACAAAAAACAGGAGGAGATAGTGCAACTGTATTTACTACAAGAAAAGATATAATAGAAAGAGCATTAGATAAGAGTGATATAAGCATGGTTGACTTAGATTTTAAAAAGTCATCTGATGGTAGAACATGGTCTGCTACAACAACATTAAGCACATTAAAAGATTATGTTTTACCTAATTATGCAGGAAATGGAATTAACTTTCAAACTATTAAAGAAAGAGAAATAGCAAAAGAAGCTAAAGAAAAAGTTATTTTACAAAATGAACAAGGTATTAGACCACCAAGTTCAGCTGGTGCAATGGGTGTTGATCCAGAAACAGTAAAAGAATCTATTAAAGAAGATGAAAGAAAGTCTAAAGATAACATTATAAAAAGGTCAAGAAATACCCTTACCTCATTGTTTAATATTGTAAAAAACAAAAAAAGAATTAATCCATTTATTGATAAGGATAGATCATCTACAGACAGTATACATATACCAAAAGAAACTTTATCTAAAATTGAAAAAGAAGGTATTCTTCCAACTTTTATAATGCCTTTTAAATATTTTTTACCAACTTATGTTACTGCTAATCAATTAAAAGATAAATCAATAGCTAAGTTAATTCAAAAAGGTATAGAATATGAATCTAAAATACGAGTGCGATCTAAAACTTTTATTGATAGATATAAAAAAATTAGAACTAAATATAAAGGAGCACAATTTTCTAAGGTTGTTGATTTATTATTTGTTGGTGATGCATCACAAAAAGTATTTACTGATAAAGAATTAAAAGAAGGTTTTACTTTAACTAAACAAGAAATAGCAGATTTAAAAAGTCAAGGATTTAGCATTAATGAAATAAATAAAATTAAATCTATTAAATTTAGTAACAAAGAAATAGCAATGTACAAAGAAATTAGATTGTTATTTGATAAAATTGGTAAGTATATAGATCAACATAGAAGAAGTATGTTGCCTAAAATAAGATCAGCACAAGCATTAATACGAACTCGTTTATATAGTTTAATTAGTCCAGATTCTTTATCAGATTTTAAAAAATTAATGGTGCAACGATCTAATAAAATGCGACAAATAAGAAATGGTATTGGAAATCCACAAACACAATTAGCTGAATTATTAGAAATAGATGAAAGAATTTATAGTATACCATTAATTAATACATCCCCTACAACATTTAATTCTTTTATCACTGCATATGAAAATTATTATATTGAAGAAAATAAATTACAAAGCACATCTGTAAGAAGAAAAGTTGGCTATGTACCACATAAATTTTTTGGTAATTTTAAATTAAAAGTTTTAAAAGAAATAGATGAAAATGGTAATGAAATATATGAAAATTTAATTACTCCTCAATTAAGTCAAGAAACTATAGATGGATTAAGAGCACAAGGTAGAACTAATGAAGAAATAGAATCAATAGCAAGTGCTGTTGAATCTAGTAAAAATACTTTATTTTTTAATAGTAAAGAAGATGCAATAAAAGCAGCACAAGAACACATAAAAAATAATCCTACAGATACAATTCGTGTTGAGCCTACTGATTTACAAATATATTCTAACGATGCTACTGTATTAAATGATCAAGAATACAGATCAATTATGAACTCTTTAACTGAAAGTTTATCAGAAAAATACACTGCTGAAGAGTTACGAGGTAACATTAAAGATGTAATAAGAAGAAAAGGCAGAAGAAGAATACCAGAATTTTCTTTAAAAAGAAGAGGTGTTGCTGGATATGATAAAAACTTAGATAAAGTATTTAGAACATTTGCTGGTTCTGTTTCTAAATATGTTTACATGGATGAATTAAAGTATGATTATGTAAACCTTATGGAACGTAAAGGTTGGGGTGAAGTTAGTGAAGTTTCAGATGAAGCTAGACCTGTAGCAAATTGGTTAAGATCATGGTGGGATGATGTAAATAACAGACCACAAGAAACAGAAATACAAATTGATAAAGCATTAAACACTTTAGAAAAATCTGTTCCTAAAAAAATATTTTATGCGGCAGGTATAGGAGCTATTGCAACACCATTTGTTGTAGGAGGCCCAATTGCTCCACTTATTATTGGTGGTGCAACATCTATAATGATGGCAAGATCAATGGGTAAAACACAAAGAAAAAGTCGTGCTATCACAGGCGATATGTTGTCTTTATCTGCTCATTTAAAACTTGGATCTTTTTTTAATTTATCATCTGCTCTTGTTAACTTATCACAAATAGGTTTAAACACTTATAGTAAGATGGGTGCTGTTCTTACATCTGCTGGATTTAGAAGAGCTATTCCTGCTTTGTATAGATTATCTAGAAATGACTATAGAGAAATTATAAAAAATAGAAAAAATTATAGTGCTAGTAAAGTTAATTCGGCAATGGATGCTTTATTACTTGCACAAAAAGCAGAAATTAAATCTTCATATTTTTATTCTGACAGAGCACCAGACATATTTACAGAGCAATCAAAACTTGGTCAACTATCTATGTTATGGTTTCAAAGTGCAGAGTCTTTAAACCGAGCTACATCATTTTTTGCTGGATACATTAAAGCAGAAAAACAAGGAAAAAATAGAGAACAAGCAATTAAATCTGGATTGTTTGCAGTACAACAACAACAATTTAGTTATGATAATGCGGCTAAACCGGGTGTTCTTAGAAATACATTTTTGCGTGTACCATTACAATTTAAAAACTGGTTTATACAAGAGTTAGTATTTATATCTGGTTTACGAAATGCAGAAATTCCTAGATTTTTAGCATCTACATTTGTATTAGCTGGTGCATTAGGTCATCCAGCATATATGTTATTAAGTCAACTTATATCATTGTTAACTGGTGGAGATTATGAACCAGATAAAGATTTAATGGAATGGGCAATTAATGAAAGTGCTAAAGGAAATCTAAATGGAATGGTTGGTCAATTTATTACTCATGGTGCTCCAGCAATTATATCTGAAGGTGGCACAGGTATTGGTATTAACTTAACAAATAGAGTTGGATTTGGTGATAGATTTTTACCATCAGAAATTAGAGATTTGTACGGGCCTTTTATAAATACATTACTTACATCTAGTAAATTAAAACAAGAAGGAGCTACTGCTGTAGATCATTTAGTTAATTTATCTCCAGCATTTAAACCTTTAAAATCTATAGAAGCTATGGCTGGTGGTATGCCTCTTAGTACAATAGCTACAGATACAGAATTATTTACAAATAACATGGCTGAAACATTACAAGGTGATCAAAAACCTTTGTATACAAACCCTTATAAGAATCAAAGTATTAAATATGAATTAACATTAAGTGATGTATTTAGAATGACATTTGGTTTTGAACCTACAAAGGTTGCACAATTTAATGATTTAACAAAAAATATTCGTTCTAATAAAGAAAAAAGACTTGAAAATTTAGAAGATGTTAGAACTGATATTAACATTGCTGTCCGTAAATATGGTAATGATTATGAAAGTCTTAATGTTGCACTTACATTTATCATAGAAGAAGCTATTAAAAATGGTATAGAAATTAATAGAACTGGTATTAAAAGAATGATTAAAGATGCATTTTTTAGTCAAATAGATAAAGATTTAAAATCAGCACCTAAAACACAAAGACTAGAAATTATTGATCAAATTAAAGCATTAGAAAAATACTATGGTTTAGATTTTTCTCAACTAGTAGACTAGGATATTTATGGAAAAACATGAAGTTAAAGAAGTAGTTGAGGAAACTATAGAAGAAGTATTAGAAAAATTTGGCTTAAATCCAACAGAAATACAAGAGGCACAAAGGGATTTTATATACCTTCGTACCCAAAGAGTATTGCATGAAAAGGTATCTTTTAGGATACGAGTCATTATATGGGGATTGGTTATATCTGGTGTAGTATCTTTAATTGCTTTAGGATTTAAAAGTTTTTTCAAATAAGTGTTGTCAAATCATTTTAAATTGCCTATAAAATTTTAACAAAGGAAAAACATGAGATACAAAAGAATTTTTGTAATCTCTGACCTCCACGCTCCGTATTGTCACCCCGAAGCGTTAGAGTTTATCAAGAAAATTAATAAACAATATAAGCCGGATTGTGTTGTAAATATGGGAGATGAATTAGATTATTCATCATCTTCATATCACGAGCCTTCTACAGAACTTGATTCTCCTGCTATTGAATTAGAAAAAGGAAGAAAAGTAATTAAGGAATTAGAAAAAATATTTCCTAAGTTACATCTTCTTGAGTCTAATCATGGGAGTATGGCTTTTCGTAAAGCTAATACAGCCAAGATACCTGTTGAATTACTTAAACCATACAATGAAATGTTAGGTGTAAGTAATAAATGGACATGGCATCACACCTTAACATTAGAAGCTAGTAATGGTGAAAAAATTTATTTTGTTCATCAGCAATCTTCAAATGTTTTACAAGTGTGTGCAGCAGTATCAATGAATGTAGTACAAGCTCACTACCACACTAAGTCATGTCTGCATTACATTAGTAGTCCAGAAAAACTTATGTGGGCAATGAATGTAGGATGTTTAATAGACAAAGATAACCTAGCTTTTAAATACAGCAGAGTTGCTGTTAAAAGACCTGTGTTATCTTGTGCTGTTATTACTGATGGTATACCACACATTGTACCTATGGTTCTTAAAAGAGGTGGTAGCTGGGATGGTAAAGTTAATGTCTGATCCAGTTAATCATCCAGACCATTATACTAATGGTAAACAAGAAGTTATATCTGTTCTGGAAAATACTTTGTCTGATATACAATTTCAAGGGTATTTAAAAGGAAATATTCTTAAATATTTGTTACGTTATGATCACATATCGAAAGAACCAAAGTATCAATCTTTAGAAAAAGCAGAGTGGTATTTAAAAATATTAATTGAAAAGGTAAAAAAAAATGCTTGAAGGAGTTAGTGAAAATTTAGAATACATGGCTAGAACCATATGGGGAGAAGCTCGTGGAGAAGATGAACAAGGCAAGATCGCTGTAGGTCATGTTATAAAAAATAGAAGAGACAAACAAACTTGGATGGGTAAAACTATCAAAGATGTTTGTTTAAAAAAATGGCAGTTTTCATGTTGGAATGAAAACGATCCAAATAGAGAAAAAATTTTAGCTTTAAAATTAAATGATTTAGAAGATTATTTAGAACTATCGGCTAAAGTAATTAGTGGAATGTATGATGATCCAACTAAAGGATCAACACATTACTACGCTAAGTCAATGAAAAGTCCACCTAAGTGGGCAGAAGGTAAAGAACCTGTTTATGATCATGGGGGTCATCTTTTTTTTAATGATGTAAAATAAGAGGAGAAAATATGGAAAAAATTAAATCAATGTGGGATGGTTTATCCAAAAAAGGTAGAATAGCAACTGTTGCAATTATCGCTATAGTTGTTGTTGTTATCTGGGGACAAATATTCTAATGTTAAATTTATTATTAAAACCCTTGCTCGGTGTTGCCGGGCAAGCGGTAACTGGTTTTGTAGAAACAAAACGAATTAAGCAAGAGGCTAAACTTACAGAGATACAAGCTAAAACTAAATTGCGTCAGCAACAGATATCTGGTGAGGTTTCTTGGGAAGCATCAGCCGTAGATCAAATGAAAGGTTCGTGGAAAGACGAATTTTGGACTTGTATCTTTGGCGGAATTTTAATTTGTTGCTTCCTGCCTTGGACTCAACAGTATGTAAAAGAAGGTTTTATTTTTCTTGAAGAGAGTACACCATCGTGGTTTGCTACTTGTTTATATGTATGCATTGGTAGTTCTTTTGGATACAGATTTGGTAAAGCAGGTCTTGCTCATATGAAAAAGAAATAATAATGGCTAATAAAAAATATAAATGGTTTTTAACTAAGCGTAACAGGATGATGAAAAAAAGTAATCCTGTTACGAAAGATAGTAATGATTTTTATACCCATATAAAAAAAGAACAAGAAATTTTAGATATATCTATGAAAGAATCTTTAAGACAAAAAGAGGAAAGAAAATGATAACACCACAGCGTCTAACAGCATGGAGAATATTTCCACGTTTATTAATTACACTATATGGTTTTTCTTTTTACAGAACAACTGAGTGGTTTATGAATTTACCAGACCCAACTAATGCACAATCAGCTTTTGTATCTGTTATTGTAGGTGCAGGTGCTGCATGGTTTGGTTTGTATGTAGGTGGAACTAACAAAGCAAGTTTAAGGATTGAAAATGAAAACAAACAATGAGTACATAACATTAGATATTATTTATTCTGCTGTAGAAAAACCAGAAGAAACAGATGGAGAATTTCCAATACAACTTATGTCTTTTATTGTTAAAGATAAATATCCATATAATAAATGTAAAACATTTCTAGATGTTATTAAAGATAATATTTTTGGAGAAATAATTTCACACAATATTACACCTATTGAAGAAATGGCAAAAGTAAAATTATTAAGCACAATAGATATTAATACTACTATACATTAATGTTAAAACGAATACATATTAATCAACACAAAATAAAATATAACAAAAAACATAATACAAATGAACCAGTTATTACAGTTAAAACAAGTAAATCTAATGATTATGGTCATCAAGTTGACATTAATGGATCAAGTAAGTTAGTATATAAACCTAATAAACCTTTATCATGTGGAGCAAAAGTCTGGATTGAAACTGAAGCAGAAATCAAAATTATTAATAAAAAAAGTGGAAAAGAAAAAACACTCAGTAATATCTCTATGGGATAAAACTAAAAAAATTGCAGATGTTGAAAACAAAACAACTGTGTTAACTTTGTGTCAAAAACATAGAAAAGGTTTCTGGATAGTTTGTCACGAAGATGATTTAGAAAAAGTAATAAAGGAAAAAAATGAAAACACTTAATGAAAATCAATTAAATAATTTATTAAATTATTTAAGTAGAAGACCTTACGGAGAGGTTTTTCAACTTATTAATATGTTAACAACCACAGATGTAAAAGGAAAAACACAATGTGATAAATGTGGTAAAATGGTTTGTGAGTGCGGAAAAAAATAACACAAGACATATTAAACTGGTCAATTAATTTTGTTGAAAAGAAAAGCGACAAACTTAATAATTGGCCTATTTGCCCTTATGCAAAACAAGCTCGATTAAAAGATCAAGTAAAAATTGTTGAGGTAAAAAATGCAAAAGATTATTTGTTTACTGTTGTAAAAGAAGCAAGAACAATACAAGAACAAAATAAAAAACTTATTATTGTAGCTTCTGATGATATGAACATTACAATAGATGAGCTTAGTTGTTACATAAATGCACTTAACCATACATTTGTAATGGATGATGTATACCTTATGCCATTTCATCCAGATGATGAAGGCGAGGAAGAAGTAGAATTTTTAGAAGGTGAATTTGAATTAGAAAATGAATTTTACATGGTTCTTATTCAACCTTTTGAAGAGTTGGAGAAAGCATCAGGCGATCTTCATAAACAAGGGTATTATGATAAATGGAATAAAGAATACTATCAAGATACCGTATTAAAAAGACAATCTTATAGGAGAAATAAAAAATGGCTGGAAAATCACCAAAGAAAAGAGCAAAAATGATGATGGATAGAAATATGACTATGATGCGTGGAGGCGGAATGGTTAAAGGTAAAAAGAAATCCATGAAAAAAAGAGCAAAAAAGAAAGCAAAGAAGAAATAATGCAAAGAGAACCATCTCGTATTTCTTCTGGCAGAAGACTTAAGACTAAGAAAAAGTCAGACAAGTTTAAGCCATTGGATAAAAAAACAATGGCTTTAATTGTTAACGATTTAATGACCAAAGGAAAAAGTGATGCTAAAATTAAAAACAAAAAGGAGAAAAAATAATGCCACACAGACCGGGACATAGTCCACATACAGACGATTTACCAGAAACTAAACCACAAGGAATTACTGGAACTACTGCACCGGGTCAGTCTGGTGGATTTAGTTTTAGTCCTCCAAGTAGTGTTATGAATGTAGGATATAATCAAGGACAAGTAGATCCGGGTTTAGCTGCTGCTGTAATAAAACAAAAAACACCGGGCATATCTTCACAACAAGCTCAACAACAAGCTCAACAAGCAATGGGTTCTACTGGAGTAGGTTTTGGAATTACTGGAGTTGGAGATTTTGGTCAAGGAACAACAGGAACTACAACAGTTGATACTACAACAGTTGATACCGATAAAACAGTTGACACTACAGATGATGACAAAGATGTTAAAACTGAATCAAAAAAAGTAGATGGTAAAACAAAATATTTTATACAAAGCATAGGTGAAGTAAGTGGTAAAATGTATGGTGCTTATAGAAGATTAATAGCTCAAGGAGTACCAGAAAAAGATGTTATTAATGCTATAAAAGGTTTAGGTGCGGCTGAAGAAAAGTTTGCGGCTGAAAACTTAACTAAACTTTCTGATGCAAAATTAACTGATTTTTTACCAATTAATTTACTTATGAGTTCATTAAAGACACCAGATTACGAAAATAAATTTCTTGGTTCAGCAGGAGCGGCAAACATATTAAACAAACTTAATTCAATAACAGGTAGAACAACAGAAGAAACAGCAAAACTAAAACAAGAATACGTTAATAAAATAATTTCTAAAAACAAAGGTGCTTCACAAATGTTTGGCCCAGATTTAGTAAAAGGTATTACACCAGAACAATTTGAAGAAGTTTTAACTGGTGCTAACATAGGAAATAAAAACTTTGATAAAAATTATTATGGCACACAAGCTGATTTTTATAAACTTAATCAACCCACAACATCTGGTGGTTTAGCAGACTTAGCTAGTTTAGACGCTCAAGCTACAAATGATCCTTTTTTAAAACAACAAATATTTGATGCTCGTAACCAGCTTAATGTTATGGGTAAAGATATGTTTGGTAATACTCAAGGAGGAGGAGGAGGTGGAGTTAATGTTCCACCACCAGCAACAGATCAAACTGATTCTAATAATACTTACACTTATCCAGATTATAATCTTATTCGTCAATACAGAAGAGACGAAGGTTTTACACCAAATTATTTAGGTGGGCCAGAACAAATGCAACTAGCTGGTGGGTATTATGATCCTACAGCACAACAATTTTTATTTGGTGGTTCGGGATATGGTGGTTCAACAAATTACATAGGCGATCCTCAACAATATTTTTCTCAAGGTGGAATGGTAGATGGAAAAGGATTATCTGGATTTAAAATGAAAGGTTTTTAATGGTTATATCTCGATCACAATTACCTATGACAACTAAAAGAAAACCAACAAAAAGACAAAAAAAGAAAAAGAAAAAAAAAGTAAAGAAGAAAGGCCCATCATTAATTTATGGTAACAAAATAGGTTTAGTAAGATTGTAATAATGGTAGACATTAATAAATATCCAATGGTTCGTTTAACATGGAAAGATGCTCGTGATGCAGAAACGGGTTGGAAAACTTTTGACGAAATTCAAAAAGCAAGATTAGCTACTTGCCAAGAAGTAGGTTGGATGGTTGTTAATAATAAAGACAGAGTGGTTATTATGCGATCATGGTGTACAGATAAAGATGACGATCATGGTGGTGGAGAAATAGCTATTCCAAAATCATGGGGTGTTACAATCGAATATCTCACAGTATCTTATAAAGAGTCAATTTAATCGTCACGCTTCGGTGTGGCGACATTTTTTTTTGTTTAAAACACAAAAAATATCACAGAAAGGTATCATAAATGCTTAAATTAGATGTTAGTAGTGTGATTGCACTACAAAACTATAAAAACTTAACCAGCGTTAATTTTTGTAGGTTTAAAAGCATTTTAAAAAAGTTTGGCCGGAGAAAGCTCTAACAACATATGAAATAGAAAAGAGAGCACGGGGAGGTTGGTGGGAAAACAAAAAAACGACAAGTCTTGGATTTGTATGAATAAAAAGAAAGGGAGTACCAAGACCTGCCGTCTAAAAAATTCAGCTATGTCATGTATCCTCCTCTGGAGAGACAGGTAGATCATCTATTGGGATAACATACATTTGTTCTCTCATATTTCTAAACATTCGTTTTGGATATTTCTCTGCAAATTTTTTTGTTATTCGATATTTGTCTGGAAATGTCCTATTCCCATAAGCATCTTTATGAAGTATGGAAACATCTAAAATCTGATGTCTATTAATTCGACTTTCAGATAAACCTATGCTTTGTGTAGACCACATGGGTGTACCAATATTGTATTGATGTATTTTCATTTTGTCATAACCACTCTGTATTTGTTGTTTGATTTGTCGTAACCTGTATATTCACAAAATTCAACTTCCTCTGATTCAAATTTAACTTTACTAATTTTGGGATTTTTAGTTTTAATGTTGTTTGATAATTCTAGTGACATTGCCGCTCCCTCATAGGTTTTATTTTCACTAAAATTTTTTATGTAAACTAAATCTAAACCTTTATAAATTTTAACATTCATTGATTTGCTTTTTCATAATTCCATTGAAATTTTCTATTAACTTCTAAATCTCTATTTTTGTGTCCAGCCTCTATTTTATCATAAAATTTTGGTGGTGGTAAAACTTCGAGTTGATAATCTTGCATAACAACAACCCAAATAGTTGTGCTACTTACTTCTGTTATTACAATTACTTTTTTAAATTTTTGTACTGTTTTACCAAAAGACATTGATAAATATTCTATCATTTTGTGACGAAATAATTTTCTCTCTGTAGCATCATCAAACATTATGTGATAAACAGGAGACTCTTGTAAATTAGTTATTGGATTTATCTCTCCTTCTTTATCTTCAATTATTTTTATTATTCTTTTTGTCATTAAATCATCCTTTTCTTTATTAACTCTAACTATAGCATCTTTTGAAAATCCTTTAACTTCTTCCATTGCTAATTTCCTTTACTGTTTTTTTATACAACATATCAAAATAATTTATTTTGTTGCTTATAAAAGCGTTTTCCCAATTTTCTTCCTCATATCTTTTTTCATACCTAGAAATTGTAGCATGATTTTTAGATATGTATTTTCCAATTTCTGCCAAAGAACTACCTAATATTTTTTGACACAAAATAACAAATATAATTCTAGCTTTAGTTAATTTACTAGACCTCCTCTTACTACACAATTCAACAAAAGTTATATTTGTTTCATCACAAACAGTTTTAATTATTGCTTCTATTTCTTTGCTCATCTTATAACAACCCTCCTAATATTGCTAAAGACATTCCTAAAAACATCACAAATATAAATGCTACCACTACAACCAGCGACACCGTTTCTAATACTTTTTCCCAATCCATTTTCTTTACCTTTCTTTATCATGTTATATTTGCTAATTGCATTTCTGTTCTTAAATTTGCACCTTTAGATCGTAAAAGCTGTACCCAATTACAAAATGAATCATAATCAACTTTAGCTAACATAGCTTCTTTTCTTGCAATACTTAATGTACCAAGAAAATCTTTATACTTATTACTTGCGTTCCCCCTCATCTCGCTTTCTCCAATTCCTTTTCCCCCATTGAGATATGTTGAGGCGTTGTCGTCTCTCGTTGGTTTCTTTAAGTCTATTAGCTCCTCGTAATACGCTTGTTTTTCTACCCAATATTTTCCTAACTCTCTTTGTCTTTGAACTATTTTGTTGGGATCGAATTGTAATATCTCCCAATCCTCCTTCATGGGCATTCCAATATCTTTTTGCTCTGGCATATGGGTCTATCTCCTTATGTGTTTCCCAAAATTTTTTTTCAGTAATTCTATGTAATTCTGAATGATGAAAAACACATAAAGGAATAGTGAATTGATCTCCAACTTTAAGAGACATTGCCTGTGGCTGTGAAAGAGTAAGATGATGTGCTTGTACATCTTTTCTTCCACAAACCAAACAGGGTTCACTTGCAATCTTTCGTAAATGTTTTTCTGATCTATACCTTGGTTCATTACTTCTCAAAATGGTATGTCTTCTTCAATATCATCATTACTTTTTTTAGGTTCTGATTGTGGTACATCTTCTTTAGCTTCCATAGTTAATTTAATGTATGGGCCATATTGATTTTTACCACCCCATGCGGCAACTGAATATGTTCCTGCTGGTAATGGTTCTGAAATAACAACCTTTTTATTAACATACGAAGGATGTTTTTCCTGCGTTTTATACTGATTTTTATTTATATAAAATTCTGCTTTACTCATAATACTGTTGACCTCATTGCTTTAAAAGATGCCTCTAAAGTTTTTTTGTTTCTTTCCGATAAACCATTTATCGTTTCTTTATTTTGATTAAAAACATTGTCTATATCATCATTAGTTTTACATTCAGACAATTTATCTTCAATGTCTTTAACAACATCAACATGAAATTTAGGTTTTAAAACATTACCATTTGATTTTGAAGCATCAAATTTAGCTTTGTTGATGTTAAGATTTTCTTGTTTACTGTAGTCTAAATCAGTTTCTACTTCAGCTTTCATATGTACACTCTCACCCGTTGGTATCATAAACACACCTCGTAAAAATTGTTTTAGAGCATAGCTTTGTGCTTGTCCGTATGCTTGTGATCCAGCAGAAGAATTAACACGAATACTTCTTTTAATAGGATGTTGCCACATAGCACCACTTTCATGGATAAAAATAAAATGATAAACTATTTTTAAAACTTTATCGTTTTGTTTTTCTTCTACCTCATCCATAATAATTGTTAATCCAGCTTCAGCAATAATACTTCCATAGACCTCTAAGAAATCATCAATACTAGCAAAATTATAATTGTGGTATTCGTTCTTATGTGCATTGTTTAATTTAACAGAATTTTTACACACATAATTTAATCCTCTTGCAATTTCTTTAGGAATAGGTGCAAGAGATGGTAACATATTTTCCTCTGGGACAGGTATTACCTTAGTTTCAATTATATCCCCCATATTTTCCTCCTCATTTTTATGCTCTCTTTATTCCAATACCAATCGTCTGGATTTGGAGGGCAAAGTTTAGCAACATCATTCCATGTTTGACATTGCGTTAATATGTTCATCATAGAATTAAAAACTCCTTTTAATTCATTGTGATAATCAAATTGATCAACATAATCTTTTAAATAATGCACATCTGGTTCTGCACTATGTGTTACTTTTTTTGTTTTTCTATCAGTAGATTTTCTAGGTAATAAAAATAATATTCTACTATCATTAATTGGATTAACATTATCTTGTCCATAATGATAAGCTGTAAAACCTTGAAACAAATGTCTATATTTCAAATCAGTTTTTTTTGTAGGACATTTTAATTCAACAGTAAATTCATTACCTTTATCTCCAGCAAAAGTAAAATCAGTATAAGCAATTAAATTTGGAAATCTTTCGTCATCAAAAAGTTTTGACACTAATAATTCTACTTTTCTTTCTGATTGTACAAAATTACCAATACCATTTAGTTCATTAACACCACATTTTGTTATTGGTCTAAGTGTAAGTCTTACATTTTGTATTTCATCAGATTTTTCTACTGACTCTCTGGTGTCCAAATATCTAGCATCATAATATTGTTCAACAAATTCAACAACATCATCAATGTTATTAGGTTTAGAGTTTAAAAAATAAGCTAAACCCTTACCTATAGCTTCACCTCTTATCATGTGTGGTGGTAATCCATCGCTATAATTAAAACCTCTTTTCATAACCCACATAGATTTCATAGTAACAAATTCTCCTAAGTGTGATGGCGATAGATGGTTAATTCCAAATCTTTTAAAAACTAATGGATCATTAAAATTTGTCATTATAATTACTCCATCCATTAGGTTGTTCTGGTCTATCGTTTTTTATCCCTTTTATTTTTTTTCCAACATCATCAAATGCTTTTGCATTTATTGTGTAAAGTTGATGCAAAATATTTATGTGCTTACACATATCATACACATTTTCTCTATTAATTTCCCCACCCTCATCCATGTGTGCTTCTATAGAATCTGCATATGTTTTTATTTCTGCAACTACTTCCTCTACAGTCATTTTTGACCTTCTTTTATTAATTTTTTCTTCAATATTTGGTGCAATCATTTTAATTCCTTATTGTTTTTATAGGAGAGGTCTTAGTCAATGCAAAAGTTATTTAACTTCCGTAGCAATACTAACACCTCTCACAATTTACTACATTGTTAGATATCCCCTTAGTAGAATAACTAACATAAATCACATAACATATAAATTTAAAAGTTGTCAAATATATTATTGACCAATTAACAAAATAATATTAGTTGTAATTTAACAAGGAGTTTTTATGACAACCAAAGTTTGGAAAATGGGAATGGCAGTTGATCAATTAATAGCAGATACAGTAGATTTATCAGACAAAGAGTTTGGAAAATATGTAAGAATGTTATGTTATGCTTGGAAAAATAAGGCAAGATTAGATGCTTCAAGATTTAATTACATAGATAGAATTGACAATATAAGCAAAGATAGTGACACAGAAATGACACAGTATTTGTTAAATAGATATTTTGAATATGATCAAGATGGTCAATTTTATTATAATACAGCACAAACTGAGGAGTGGGAAAGGGTTAAAAAAGTTTCAAATTCTAATACAAAGAGTGCTAATGATAGATGGGACACAGGAGAAAACGCATTAAAAACGCAATCCGAACGCAATACCAGTAACAGTTACAGTAAGAGTAACAGAAACAGTAATAATAACAAAAAAAAATATATAGATTTATTTAATGAATTTTGGAAAAATGTACAGAATAAGGTAAAAAAAGGACAAGCAGAAACAACATTTATTAAATTAATTAATGATTTTGCAGAGGAGAATATGTCTCCTAAAGAATTAGCTGATTTGTACAATAAACATTGTAACAGTCAAACTGACATGAAATTTGCACAACATCCAAGCACATGGTTGAATGCTAAAGGTTATTTAGATAAACCTATGAGTAAAGAAACGAGAGATGAATTTGGTGTTGTTCCTCAAAAAAAATCATTAGAAAATTATGTTAATTTTGTAAAGAAGGGAGTACATACTACTTTTATAGATGATACTATGGTTAAGCAAATGTTAGTAAAAGGTTTGATTACAGAAGAAGAATTTAAAGCATGGTAGTTTAATGACTAGACGAGGTAGACCAAAAAAAGAACCTTTTGTAAGAGATAAAGGCACACCAGAGCTACAAGCAAAAAGGCAAGAAAATGTAGGAGAAGGAAACGATCCTCATTTATCTACATCTGTATTGGATATGCATTTAGCAAGGCAACTTATAAATTTAGAAGAACACACAATTTGTCAAAATTATCAATTTTATCACAGATTAGTATACGGAAAACCTTTTGTAACAAGTAGTCTTAGTGCAATAGGAACTGTAAAATCTAAAATTGATGCAAATGAAACAAAATTTGATATCTTTGTAAAAAAACATTTAGATAAAATACAAGATTTTATAGATGTAAATGCAAGTACACAAGCACAAGTGACATTTATGAAAATTTGTATTTTTGACATAGCACCATATTATTTATTGCAAAAAGAAGCAAAAAAAACAGAAATGTACAAAGAGTTTAAAAAATTTTTAAGAAAATTAACTAAATTTATGGACAAAAGTAAGAAAAATTAATGTTTAATATCAATTATTTCAACTATCTCAACTGAACGAGCAGTAGATTTTGTCCAATTTATTTTATTTCTTTTTTTCAATATTGATAATTTTCTATGTATACCACTCTTTGATTTTAAATTTACTGCTTTAGCCATTTGTTCGTATGATGGAGAAAAACCATTTTCTTTTATAAATTTTTTAATAAATTTAAATAGTTCAGATTGTTTCTTTGTCATTTTCTAACTCATTAATAATATTATCTGGATCAACATACATAGCTATTATTTCTTGAACAGTAAATCCTTTATCAATTAACCCTTTATATAAATCTATCTGCGATTTTGTTAAGTTATCTGATAATTCTTGTCCTTTATATATCATTACGCAACCTCCTATTGTTCCATTGTATAAAATCTTTATCTACCTTTTGAGATTTAATTATTTCAGACATATGTTTTATAAGATCATTTGTTTTCATAATTAATTCTGAAGAAAACAATCCTGCAACACTTTTAAATCCTGTTTTAGAAAATGGTAATCTATATTTATATTTAACATCCATTTTGTTATCATCTTTCATTCTAACTATCCTTGTATAAAGTTTTCCATAAATATCATAATCACTCCCATATTTTTTTTCAAATAATTTATCAATATCATTCATGTTTTTGTTCTCAAATTCAAAACAATAAATGTAATGTGGTTTTTCATATAAATCAGAATAATCAGATAGATCTGTTAATTTACCAATAATTTTAACACCCATATAAACAAAACAATGACTAAAAATTTCTTTAGTATTATCATCATTTTCTAAATAAAAAGCTGTAAAATTACTTTGACTATCTGCTGATGATCTATGCCATTTAGCCATCAATTTTTCCTATCCAGCTTTGTGGTATTTGATCTATGATATTTTTTTGAAATAAACATAGTGCCACAGGGTTTGGTATATCTGTTACCCCTTTTTTGTAATTGTATATTTGTCGCCAAGTTACACCTAAGTATGTTGCTGTTTGCATTATGTCGTTTTTTCCAAATATTTTGTCGGTTATTTTTGTGAACTCTTTTGAGGTCATTCTTTTTTTCCTTGCTACGAACTGTTGCAATTCTATCTTCTTCATTATTTATTTTCTCCTTTAAATGTTTTCCAAAATTGTAGCATCTTATACAGTAGTGAGTATAATTTGTCTTGTCTGATGTAGGATAATGACCAATTAAATTATCTGTAAGGTACTGTAATCCACAGTACCCACAGACATTTTTCTTATAACTTTTCTTCTTCATCTTCCCATTTGTTTAATTGTTCAAAAAAACTTTCTAACTTTTGTTCGTTTGATGGTAATTTTTTATCTCCCTTTACCTCCTTTATTAATTTCATGTATTTGTCATAAAATTCTTTATCTTCTTTAGTTTTTACTGTGTCTTTAAGATCAAATTTATGAGAAGCACGAGATACTAATTTTAAACTTTCTTCTAAATGTTTCTTTGCTTTTTTTAAATACAAATTTACTTTTTTACTCATCAATATCTCCTTGTCCTGTTGTAAATTTAACACCATTAACTGTATGAGTAGAATATCCATTTTTAGTATTAACAAATCTTTGTCTAAAACCAAAACCAAGTGCAACTTTTTCATCAAACACCCATAAATGATATTGATTTGATGTATTAATTAAAAATTTTTCTGGTGGATAAACCTCAACAGCAAATCTATTTTCGCCATTTTTACAAATCATATTTTTTATTTCTTGAAAATCTGACCAATTACGACAAGGTTTTTTGTCGTGTCTTTTTATTGAAAGATAATCTAATTTATTTCTTAATTCTTCATCAAATAAATCTTGTACCTCATGTCCCACACAATGTTGAACTTGATATGTATCATTAACATATGTTGTTCCAGCCATTATATAATGATAAGTTTTTTTAGCTTGTTTCCAAGTCATTGTTTGACCTGTTAATTTCAATGCTTGATCTTGTATAGATTTAATTCTATCTTTCATTGGTAATTCTGTAAAATTACTTTCAGTAGTTTTAATAAAGTTTTCCATAAAAACTCCTTGTTTGTTTAATAAATATATCTTTAAAGTAATTTGAAATGATTGCAAGAACTAAATTTTAATGGGTAGTTTACAGGAACTCTTGATTACTTTGTGTAATAGCTTTGATTAGATAAACTCTAGAGGTAAATCTAATGTTCAAATTAAACATCAAACACAATCCTACTTGGCACTACCCAAGCCAATTTAGATTAGTGTACTCGCCCTTGTCTTATAGATATCTGAGTTCACAATACACTTAACATCTTTCGTAGATGATAACCTAAACATTATATACTTGGCTCATAGTCGGTACAGCAGTTTGTTTACGATATGATTTAATGTTATTTGTTGTGACACACTAAAACCTAAACAACCAAGTATATAAACCTTAATTTATCTTATTTAACTCCTTTTGTTCTGTTGTTTCTAAAGTTTTTAGTATTTCTAATAACTTTTCTTCTTTTTCCTTGTTAAAACAATGTACTCTATCAAACATAGGAAAACCATTAACACCTTTTGGTAGTTCATGTCTTTCTTCTCTATAACAATAAAAAAAAGTATGTTCTTTTTTAACACACCCAAAAGCTATTGGTAAAAAAATTGTTCTTAAATTATCTGCCCATTTTTGAGGGTCTTTGTCGTAACAATCCCAAGATGTAAAAACTGCATTAGCCCTATAATCTAGGGCTAACTTTTTGATTTCTTTTAATTCTTCTTTACTAATTGACATAACTTTCTTTCACTTTATTAAATTCTTTTTGAAAAAATTTATCAAATCTCATGCCATCAACTAAAGGCGATCTCTTGTTCTCAATAATTTGTTTACAAATCATGCGAACAGTTTCCATAATTTCTTCCATTAAATAAATTATGTGATCTTCTTTTTTAGCTGGTGGAACAATAAAAATATCTCTTTTTGCATGAATACAATAATAATCTAAAGCATTTTCTAAATAAACTATTGTTTCTTCATCTGATTGTAGAGTATTTCTTTTTTTCATACTATCAACTAACAACTCTATTTCACTTTTATTTTTATTTTTTTTATTCATATATGTATATATGAGAATATTTGAAAAAATTTCAACAATTAAATTGATTTTTTTTACATTTTTTTATATAAGTATCTAAGAAAGGAAGGTTTTATGCCAGAAAATACAAGTAATTACTTAAAAAAACTGGGTAAAAGAAAAGCCAATACTCATGGTAGATGTGGAAGCAAAAAAGAAAAAAGATTAGCTTCTAAAGGTGTAAGAAAAGCTGAATTAATTGAACAGCTGGGATACGATCCAGATCGTGATCCAATGCAAGATTATTGGGATAGTGAAAGCGATAAAATAGCTATTGCACAAGAAGAATTAGAACATGAAACATCATAAAAAAAGGGGGTTTCCCCCCTTTTATTCCAAACAACAAGGAAATTTATTAATGACTATAATAAATTAGCTTATTTATATAGATTTTCACAAAATAATCAATGTTTTAGTGGTTTAATTGGGTTGTCATCAGTAGGTATTTTTGGCAATTTTGTAAGCATTAAATCTTTTAATTTACTTATCCACATTTCCCTATAAATCTCGTCTTTTTTGTCTATTTTATCAATTATATCGACTAAATTACTGACTCTTTTCCAATATATTAACTCATTTTTAGTTACAATCATCATTCTCAATTTCTGGCTCAAACTCCTCTCCACATTCAGCAACTTTTTGCCTATATTCTTTCGTATCTTTTTTAAATATACAAGGATCATATTCGTTTTTTCTGTCCTCAATACATTCATCACAAACATAACCACAAGAAATGCCCATATTATCGTATAAAATAAAAGGTATATTATTTTCTTCACAATTAGGGCATTTATCAAGTATTCTCTCAAACATCTAATTTTCCTTTTTCAAAAAAGTATTTTGCATTTTTATTAACACTTTCTTTTATGGTTTTGTATTTATTAACCATATCTTCATTACAATTCCAGCACAAAGATATTTTGTATAAACTTTCCATTGGGTTTTCTAATTGTTTTTTTATGTAATTTATTAAAGTTTTTTCACTCTTTAAACTTTTTTCTGTGACAGCACAATTAAACCACTCCTGATCAAAATCATCATCAAAAGAAGCTATTACATCTAATCTAATATTTTTTATAAACATATTTATATCCTTTTTTTTTATTAATGTTTTTGTATTATTCCCAATCATAAAGATTTTCCTCTCCAATGCTACCATTATGTAGCATATCTTTTAATTCTGAATAACTAATATATTTTTCGTACTCAATACCTTTCTTGTCTAATTGTTCTGTATCATCATAATTATTCATTAAATAAACACGGGAAGGATAAAAAGCGACTAAAGTTTGTAATCCAAATTCATTATTATCAAATGCTTTTTGATGTTCTTCAAGTGTTTTATAATGCCATTTATGAATACACCAAGATTCTATCAATGGCTCATTATCTTCTTTAGTGTTTGTGGTAACTGACATTTTTTATATCCTTTAAAAAAGTTAAAAAGGGCATAGTTATTATGCCCTTTATCATTGTTTTATAATTCAATTTTTTCTCCTCTATCGTTGAACATTTCATCTTTTTGCGTGTAAATGACATAATGTCCATTGTCTGAATTATCTCCGTCTTTTTCATCTGTTCCCATATAAATACTATGTGATAATAATTCATCAGAATAAATAGGTTTACCAATCGTATCCTCTCCGTCTTTATTTTTTTCAAAACCTATACACTCTCTCAACTCTTTCATATTTTTTAAATAAGAAATAAATTGAACAATAATATTTCTTGCTTCAAGTCTTGTTATTGGATCTCTATCACTTTCTTTAAGTCTGCCTTTTAACTCTCTAAACCAAGCCAAAGCAAATTTAGGAAAATAAGTTCCACCCCAATGATGAAATAAAACTGGGGACTTGTCCCCGTCATTATCTACAAATTGTATGCTAACTCTATCACCCATTTTAAACCACCATTGTTAAAATGTAGAAGAAAGCAAAAGAAATAATACAAGTAAAATAACCTGTAAAAAATACCGTCATCATTTGTTTAAAATTCATTTTTTTATACTCCTAGTTTTTCAATATTTTCATTATGAAAATAATGTCTTGTTATATATTCACATTGTGAAATTAATTTTATTAAATGATTTTTTTCGTCTTCTTCAAGATCAGAAGAAATAATATAAAATCCTTTATTGTCTAGATTCTCTATAACTTTATTAAGGTCATCTGTAATAATTTCAAAATTCATTTTTTAGTCCTTTCCCCCTTGTTAACGGTTTAGGTGTAATTTTTTTTAAACCCTTACCTCTTTTTATTGTTGATCTAAATTTCTTAAATCTTTTATTTTTTTCTTCTTTTGATAATTTACCATCAAGAAGATCATTAATTAGATTTAATTCATCTAAATTCATTTTATTAATTTTATCTTTGTTAATTGCATTAACAAACATTTTATTAATTTTATTCATAATTAAAACCTTTCTAATTATTATTAATATTCTTTTATAATATGTTTGTAATTATTTCAAATATAATTTATAAATAATTATTAATAAAAAGAAAGGTTAAAAAAATGCAACTAATGACAGAAGAAATAAAGAAAAAAGCTAGTAAATTTCCTCTTGGCTCTCAAGATGGTAACGGCTTAGATGCTGAAATTATTGTTAAATTCTTTGATCCTACTGGCTCTTGGACTTGGTACGGCACAGAATATGACCCAGAAAATAAAATTTTTATGGGTTATGTTGCTGGTTTTGAGAATGAATTTGGCTCATTCTCTCTAACAGAACTAGAAAGCGTAAAAGGTCGCTTTGGTTTAGGTATTGAAAGGGATATGTATTTTGAAAATAAAAAAGTTAGAGATATTCCCCATCATCATTTACCAAGTTATTTAGAAAAAGAACTATTACAAGAGCCAGATCCAGACGATATGGAATATCAGTTCAAAAGCCCAGACTTATTTAAAATGTAATAATAAAAAAAGGGGGCATTTGCCCCCTATTTCCTTTATTTTTTCCTTATATTATGGTATAATTCGATAATAAATTAATTGTTTTCTTTTAATAAACCTAGTTTATCCATATCTAAAACATTTTGATTTTCGATTTGTTCGCATAAGTCCATTATCATTTTATAAGTTTGATCATTTATGCCATTTCTCTTATTAGCTGGGTTAATTAAAACCAAACACGCAATATGAAAAAAACCTTTTAAGGTTGTTCCTACTCTTACAGTATCAATTTTTTTAGTAGGTAAGTCATTAAATAAATTAAGTTGTTTTGGTGTATTCATCTTATAACCTTTCTTATTATTCATAGTTAGTGAATTAAACTAGATTTGAAATTATTACAATAGATTTAATATAAATAATTATAGTAAATAAACAGTAAAAAGAGAGTAAAAAAGTAAAACATGAATTCCCCAGAAAACAGCCAAAAACAGCAAAATCACAGCTTTAAAAAAAATATTAGTTTTTCCCTGTTTTTAGCCACTAATTAACCATATTACATATAGAGAGATAAAACAGATTATGAGTAGAAAAGTAACGATAAAACCAGAAGAAGCATTAAACAAATATTTAGAACTTGGACAAGGTCGATCACTTAATAAATTAAATAAAATATTAGGCAGTAATTCCCCAGCTTATGACACTCTTAAAAGGTGGTGTAGTAAGTATAACTGGGTTGAATTGGCCAAAGAAACCGATTTTAAAGCCCGTCAGACCATGAAAGAGAAGCACAGTATAGAACTATCAGAAAAAACATTTAATGAGATCAGCGAACTACAAGAGATTAATAAGAAATTATTAATTAAAATAAATCAAACATTGAACATAACTAACATAGATAAACCAGAACATATAAAAGCTTTAGGCGATCTAGCATTATCTGTCAGTAAACAAGTACAGGTCTTGACTGGTGGTGTATCAGAAAGAACGGAACTTAATAACATAGAAAGTCTAACACAAAACGAGTTAAAAGATTATATCTCTAAGCTAATGTTTGATCTTGGCCTTGATGAAGAACAAAACGAGAACACCAAGAACAAGAAGCCACATTAAACGAGAAGCCAACAAGCCAAGCTGGATAAGAAAAGGCAGGGCAAGGCAATAATAAGACCCCCACCCCCCCATCTGACACTAACGATATAACATCCATAAGGCCAGTAAATTATATTTTAACACCATATAGCAAATACCCCCCTATTAAAATAAAGGATTCCTTGTGTTTTTTTTTAAAATATGTTATAAT